>Ga0247733_1000043_pt1 | contig 218601 bp, 245 predicted proteins | sample UWRJL043104R2_FD_180932 | JGI IMG/M metagenome (GOLD analysis project Ga0247733, IMG submission 180932) | Plant litter microbial communities from Arlington Agricultural Research Station in Wisconsin, United States - UWRJ-L043-104R-2 | ecosystem: Environmental > Terrestrial > Plant litter >... | reverse complement strand
GGCCGCTCTTCTTGGATGCGTACTCGGCAGTATGAGTGGTCGGGTCGAAGGGGTCCCAAAACAGCATTGGCGTCTTCGCTAAGCTGATTTGGCGACTCAGTACTGGAGGCTTCGCTTTGGGAGTCGGTTCGCTGACTTGGCTGGGGTGCTTCTGTGACTGCTCGAGCGAGTTATGCTGGGGCACCTCGGGCGTTGTTGGCGTGGCCGGTTCATTTGGGCTGTACGGTCCAGATGCGGGTGAATGCGGTGAGGCCATATTGAGCTCTCGCACCATGGACTCCGCTCCAAACAGGCTAGAAGAGGAAACTTGACCGTCTAGCTGGGGTACCGCACGTCTAGCTTGGACTGATGCTCGGCGTACTCCGCTGGTATTTTGGTTTGTGTTTGACATCTCACCGTACTGTCGAGCAACGGCCGAACCTTCACTTGATAGAGCATCGTTGACTTGCATGTTGAGTAAATGGGAACTTTGGAGCGCCGACTGGCCAATCTCCCCAAATAGACGATGTGGCTCCGCCTTTGGTACAGGCGCAAAACTTTCCACTATTTCCATAGCTTGGGGAATGTCGTGTTCGGCCAGGAAAGAGGGTTCTGCACTGGAATCGGCGTCGTAGTCTCGCACCTGGTTGCTGGGGAACAAAGGATCTCTACGTATGCGCTTCGACTGCGGACCACCCATCAAGTTCTCGAACTCGATGTCGTCTATGATGCCAGCTTCCTCGTCAGACTCGGGAGCTTCTTCTCCCAGTCTTAACTGTGAGAGTTGCTGCTCGGCATCGTCCGACTCGTCCTCTTCATATATGGACTGAAGCTTTGGATCCTTGGGTATGTCGGGTATTTTGACGCCGGTATTTAGCCACTGATGGTTCAGGCATTCAAGCTCTGTTGGGCGCTTTGCGGGGTCTGTCCTGAGCATCTGGCAAAGCAGGTCGATGCAAGCATCGGAGACGTTAAGTTTCTTGAGCGGAGTCGGATCAAGTGGAGTGGCCATGATGTTCCGGTACATGGCCTCACCGGTAGGGTCTGGAATTCCTTTGAACGGCGGTTCGCCGCAGAGCGCGTACCACAATACACCCCCAAACGACCAAACATCGACAGACGAACTGTACGCGTTGTATTGCTTTGTGCCTCGGCGACGTTTCGTGCCGTGTCCTTGAAAATCGGGAAAGACCTCAGGTGCACAATACAAAAGTGTACCGCAGAATGTCTTCAAGAAGGTCTCTTCGTGCTTCACTACTTTCGAAAGGCCAAAGTCCGAGAGCTTGACCAGCAACGGATTGAGGTTCGCAATGAGAATATTGTCAGGCTTAATGTCTCGGTGAGTAATCTTGGAGGCATGAAGATAGTGCAAGGCAGCGAGGATCTGCTGCGCCAGTGGTCGAGCCAAATCTTCATGTATGGGGCCATGTTCTTCCAAGTACTTGGCCAAATCGCCATGGCGGGCGAATTCCATGATGATGTACAGGTGCTCACCCTCGTCGTGGTACTCGACGAACTCGACAATGTTGGGGTGGCGCAGAGATGCCATGATATTCATCTCGTTCTCGATCTTCTGGTCAAGGAGGCCATTCTTCATGAACCGTCGTTTCTCTAGCTCTTTTGCTGCCAAAAGCTTCCCGTCCATCTTTGTGGCCAACTGGTGGACGGTCGCAAATGCGCCCTTCCCTAGTTCACCTGCAATGGGTTAACACCGCAGTTGATTTCGCAACAGTAAACATACCGATGATATTATAGTGCTCCCCACCATCCCACTTCATTGTGCCGCGGTAAGCCTTCTGGCGATGCAGTTGTAGTGCTCGGTCTCGGTCGCCACCAGCTGCACACGCGCTGATAAAAGCGTGCTTGTTCTCCTCATAGCGCTCTTTGTGTGACCCTCGCGATGGGATGCGTACGTTGAACCGGATGACTTCATCCTCATTCGCGTTGAGGATGGTTATCATCGAATTGGCGGTCAGCATGCGGGCTTTGTTATGTTTGCCATCGTTGCATTTAAGCACTTTGTGATCCACGAGTGTGCCATTGGTTGACATGTCTTCAAGCATTACGATGCCGTAATTGTTCAGGTAGATTTTAAAGTGCTGGTTGCTAATGCGCCGACCAGTGTCCTGGCTAAAGACGATGTCTGAGGTATTGACGTTGCGGCCAAAAACGAAGCCGTTCGATTTGAACTTTAAGAAGGGTGCGCTCGAGAAACGCAAAGCGATTTCAGTAGTACCCGATGCGAAGTGAGCAACGCGTTCTCCATCTTTTCCAATGATGATGGTCTCCTGCTCTTCGATGTCAGTCGCCGAGGCTGCATAGGAACCCATGGCGTCGCTGAGGAGCACATGCTCCGGGCGTGTCTTGGCAGTATGTGCTACGACTCTAGACGCAGCAGGAGTCGTTGGATGCAGGATCAGCATGATGTCGGCCATGTCGCTTTCATCGAGACCGGAACTGTCCTGCCCGATCCGGCGAGGATCGAGGACCTGTTGGGTCGCCAACTGGGTTTGCTCTTGCGAGGATGCCATGTTTCACACAGCGGAGGGGGCACCAGTGAGGGTTGGGTGCAGTGTGTTTACGTGCGTGACTGCGGCCTTCCCCCTATTAGTTGCTCGCGCTAAAGCCAGGTCAAGGATGGGGCGGCGGGGGTCGGCGGGAGGCAGCGGGAGGAATAAGTACAGCGGCTGCTTCAGCGACGCCAAGTGAGTACCGCAGGCAGCTTCGGTCCGTGATCCAAGTCAAAGGTGAAGTCCCGTAGGTGGGCGATGCGCGAAGGTAGAAAACAGGCGTAGAGTTTGAGAGGTGTCGACCAAGCTAATGGGACATGTCCATCCGTTGCCCTTGCACGCGCCTCCTTCTGGCAGTCACGTCGTCGGTCACCAACCGGCCGAGGCGCCGCGCAAGCTAAATTTCAGAGTCCTTCAGTCTTGTTTCCCACAATGTTTGAATGCGGATGCGCGGGTATGAGTGAGGGCGTGCAGGTCGAGGTGATGCAGGAAGGCGCGGCGGTGCGAGGACACGAGATTCGGATGGCACAAGGAGCTGTTACGGCACAGGGCGACTTGACGGGTGATGGAGGAGCTCTAGCAGGCAGGACGTGGCGACGTGACGCTATGTTTGCTTTGAGGCAGCCAGATGCCTCGCCGTGGTAACGAGTGGGATGGTATACAACGGTCGTCGGAGGAACGCGCTGCAGCTCAATTTGTCAGCTTGAGGAGAGCTTGAGCACGTGCGCACTGCAGTTCAGAGGCCAGACTGTCTACACACCTGCGATTGAGCTCGTATGGGCAATTTGACGGCCGTTCTGGACGGAGAAGGTCAGGATTCGAGAAATGTGACGCGAGACGACGACTGGGTGAAAGCCGCTAGCGTGCACCGGCGATTAGTGCACACTAGCGCTAGCCTTAGCGGGGTGCGGTGGGGTCTAAACGCGACAGGCAACCACCACTCGCCACCTCATCACGCTTCACTCACTGACTCGCCATGCGTCGTTCCACGCCATGACCACGATGCAATGCACTGCTCCGTTTCCCCAGCGTGCGGGTGTATGGTCGAACAACCGCTCTCCAACTCTTCCGTTGGAAATGAGTCTGCGCAATCGTTGAACACATAGCGCCCCCTGCACGTCCAACAAACGGACCCATGGACCATTAACAGTTTTGGTACCATGTTCAATATGGCGGCATACCCAGCCCGTAAGTGGTCATATCAGTCTTATCCATTGCCAGTCACTTGGCAGATCGACTTGGTCCATCACTCCCTGCAGATAGCCACCGCCTACTGTCTTTGCACCGTCCTTACACGGCCGGACCATGAACGGCGAGTATGCTCCGTCGATGAGGAATACGCCCCGAAGGTCGGGGGATAGTCTGCAAGGTTGGGTTTGTATAAACCGATGGCTTGAGTTCGCATGTCATCAATATGTCGTCCAGGAGTGTCCCGGTCTGGCACCCAAGATGGTAAATCAGATCTATACTTCCTTCCTGCATCTGTACTCAATGCCAATAGAGAGTAGGAAGACCTGATAATATCGACCGCTGCTCTTCGGAACACTAGCTCCACGCTTAAAGAATAATTGGACAGCAAATCCGTGCCAGTCTGGGCCGAGCTTAGCAAAGAATAAACATTGTCGCGTGTATGGAAGCCTTACAATCTCGAAACTGTTGAAGCAAAGACAGCAAAGATCTCTCTTGCTTCTGCAATCCACTGTAGGTTGGCCCCACGGTCGTGTGGTGGGAATGGGCGACCCGCAGCTCCTCGATGGCCCGGATTCAGGCTCTGAAGTCCACCAAATCACTCATTCTGTCGCGCGGTAGAATCGTTCCAGTGAATTAATAGCAGCATGCGTTAATTTGTGTGAGTGTAGAAACACAGCACGGCTTTTACGGACATGCTTCAAGGTGCGGATACTGAGCCATAGATCACTGTCACATCTCTGGGGAAAGTCACCTTCTTGTACTACCTAGATTCCTGGCTACTAGGCCGTCTAAGGAGGATTCATCATCTTTCGCAGCATCCCTAAAGAGGCTCCTCGATCTCTGCACGGCGTTTCTTTCTTTCTCCTCTCGATCCCAGTAGCTACCCCTTTCAAGCCTAGCGCAGCGACCGGCCAGCCTCGGCTCGGCTCACCCGAGATAGCTATCAAAGCTACCCTGTGCTATCTCTACATTCCTCCTCCCTTCCACTATGTCAACGACAATCAAACCTGTACCGTCTGAGCAGGTCCCCGAGAAGGATGGGCTGATTCATGGAGTGTCGGCAGCCGAGCTGCAGTCGCTGTGCGAAACCTGTATTGAGGCGAAGGCGACAGCTTACTGTACGTGCCCTGCTTGTGGTCACGACGGGACGACTACATAAAGAAAGCCCATGTGCAACGAAAGACGAATCTACTACTTTATTGTACTGAGCTGACTGTTCACCTGATCAGGCCCGTACTCACTCTTCCGCGTCGGCGCATCGCTCCTCCTACACCCTGCGGCTTCGAAGAGCACATCTCCCCACGTCATAACCGGCGCCAATGTCGAGAACGCTGCCTATCCAGTCGGGACGTGCGCTGAGCGCGTAGCCATGGGCACCGCCGTTGTGTCAGGATACAAATTAGGCGACTTCAAGGCTGTGGGTGTGGCTACCGACTTGGACGATTTCTGCTCGCCCTGTGGCATGTGCCGCCAGTTCCTTCGGGAGTTCCTCGAGCTCGACGTCCCGATATTCATGTTCACGAAAGAGGGAAAGTTCATTGTGAAGACCATGGGGGAGCTGTTGCCGTTGAGCTTTGGACCAGATAAGCTACCACCTCGGGAGGAGCTGAAGAAGGGATTGGAACAGCGGGGGGAGAAGGTGGCGGGCTCTTGATAGAGGTTGAGCGAGTCCCTGGGAGCGGATCAAGTTGAGTGTCAAAGATGGTATCCTTAGATATAGGCATAGATCCAGCCCCGCGGCTCAATAGATATTGCATTAGTCTCACATAGGCACTGTCAACGGATTCATCACACTTGCACCCCCATCGACCCGCAGTTCGGCCCCAGTAATGTAACTCGAGAATCCACTGGCCAAAAACCCCGCTACCCTCCCGACCTCATCCGGCCTCCCGGATCTCTCCAGCCCAATAACCCTCTTTTGCACAGCTTCGCTCTGCAGCGTGCTGGGCGGAAACTGGCCTTGCTCCATCTCTTTAGTACCAGCTTCCTTTAAATCAACACCAACATCGATCTGCCCAGCCGTAATCGCATTGATGCGCACGCCGGTTCCCTTCAGCACCGCCACTCCAGAGCGCATAACGCCCAGAGCGGCATGCGACGACATGGTGAACGCAGGACCCCAGCATCCACCATACGTCCCCGCAACACTAGACACAATAACAATACTTCCATATGGCACATCCTTCGCCGCAGCATTCGCATAGCTACCCTTCGGTGTTGTCTTCTGCATGGCCGCAGGCGCATATTTGAGCGCAAAGAACGCAGGCATCGCATTCGTCTCAAACGCCGCATATAGATCCTTCGGTCCCGTTGTCGTGATGCTAGGCGGTCCGAGCAGACCTGTGGAGGATGTCCAGACGTCAAGACGACCCCATTGGTTCAACACGTCGTCGATAAGAGCGAGCGTATCTTCTTCGGATGTGATTCGGTAGGGATATCCGATAACTTTAGTGTTGGGGTATTGTGCGTTAACAGAGTCGGCGAGGGCATCGTATGGGTCGGTTGGGGAGGTGCTGCAGGCGTATATGCAGGCTGCGCCGTGCGCTGTTGAATGTCAATAAGGGATCCTCGAGGTATTACGAGAGCCGACTAACCAGCAAGCTCCGTGACGATAGCCTTCCCGACTGGTTGTGTAGCGCCTGTCACCACACAGACAAATCCATACTACATCGACACACTGTCAGTGAAGCTGTTCGCACCCGCCCCTCCTATCAATGAGAGCAGCCATACTCACAAGCTTTCCATCTGATCTGTACGGAGAGAAATGCTCGGAACTCATTGCATCGCTTGCATCGGCCATATCTCGCGCTCAACTGGTGCTTCGACGACTGTGGTCTTCGAAGTAGGAAGAAGAGCAGAGCTGTCGCAAACGGCGAAGGTTTGCCATTGTTTTTGCTTGTTTACGGATACAGCTCGTTGGAAGAATTATGTCATATCCACGGGGCGCGGAGATAGCATGAATGGCGCGCGATTGTTGGTTGGGGTCAAGTGAGGCGGGGAGGCTTATCGGGAGCTTATCGCGGGTTCGCAGATCAGATCCGCGGAGGTGCGTGGGTTTTTCCAATAGCAAGTTTGCCGGATCCGGTCATCGTCACTGTACGCTTTGTTACTCGTCACCGATGTTCGCAGGTTTGTATGCAGGCTTTAATGCCCGCCTTGGACTCCAGACGCTCGACAGCAAAATACCCGGGCAGAAGGAGCCATCGCAAAAGAATCAAGTGAATAGCGAAAGCTCGATACATTCAGCTCTATGATGACCATAACAGAGCTAGGTCGAACGAGGCGGAACTGGAGGCGACGTCCTGTACCGTAGGGCAAGACTTTGGCACCGAGCAAGGTTCGGAATAGGGTCTGTCCTGTCACTTGCTTGAAGTACGAATCGTGTGTAAGTGCGAGCCACTCGTAACGCATCCCCCGGTCATTGATCAGAGCAAGCTCTTACGTCGCTTTAGACAACGATGAAAGTTCGAGCAAAGTCTAGCGGAAGAGCTTGAGAGACTTCAACGGGTATGGCGCTGATTCCGATATGAGTACATGTAGAATGCTGGTGTGTAACGTCGAGGAGCAGAGATGAGATACAACATAGATTGAGTAGCGTACTGACGTCATTCGCATTGCCCGCTGTAAGGTACGATACGGCAGTGAGAAGAAGTTCGTTGTGGACCTTGCTAAATTTGGCCGTTGTTCGGATGGGTCGTGTCTAAAGAGCTCTAAGCGCAGCACACTAGAACGGAACTGCTTAGCGTCATTACCGTGTTCCAAATGTCCGACCCCACCGTTTTTGACACCATCCTACTCTTCGCCTGAGCCTTTTTGTTTTCCCATCTTATCGCACCACAGCTCTGTTTTGGCCTTGTGCGGACTATGCCTCCGCCTTGAGACAGCTTTCTTCCCGATGCCTCCGGATCGAGGGCGTGCTTCAAAAGCTTGTGCGACGTGTCGAAAGCAGAAGACGAGATGCTATGAAACTTCGATTGGGCGAGCTTGCCTCAGGTGTGACCGACTGGGGCAAGAGTGTTCATTGAGCTCTGCTACGCCATCTTTTCGACAAAGTGCAGCATATAGCAGGCCAAGCGATTGCGAGGGCGCGAAGAGCCACGACAACGACGAAAGGTATCAGGACAGCGATCTCGTAGACCGAAAGACACGGACTGACGTGTGATAGAGTTGAACGCCTCGAGCGATTAGTAGCGGCTCTCGCGCGAAGGTTGGACGACGTAGAGTCCGTTCTTCCGCGACAAACTCACGCGACAGACAGCAGCAGTACCCCAACTCAGGACGAAAGTACGGATCTTGAAGTACAGAAGGGCGAGCAGCCACCCGCACCTCTGTTCGTACTCCGTGATGTTACCGCCCAGTCTGGCTTTCGGCCCGCAGACCGAACGGCAGCCAACACTCCCTCTCGAGGACTCACAGATGATATTATTCTCAAAGGGCTTCTTAGCGAACAGGATGCGATATCATTGCTTGCCCTCTTTCAGGAAAACTATGGTCGGTGGGTGTCTTTCAACTCCACATCTCCGATTATGCGCCTCCTCGAAGACGTTCGCAAATCTCCTCTTCTGCTGACCGCATGTTGTCTGATAGCGGTACGCCACACCTCGCAAGAGCTTGCCTCGCGTCTTGCCCCGAAGCTTTTCAAGGAAGCGAAAACACTTTTGTCGGTGGCAATGCTCAACGTACCACAGCCACTTCAGTTCTTTCAGGCTTCATTGGTACTAAGCTTGTGGTCTACAACCATCGGCCAGATTCCGTTGGGCATTGATAGTTGGCTGCTCAGCGGCTTCGCTCTTCAGCATAGCGTTGCGAGCGGCCTATTTGCACCTTCGATGGAAGGACCCCGAACGCATTTGGACAAGGAAGAGCTCGATCACTTATGCATCTGGAATCACCTGTGTCTTGCCCACCTTCAGTGAGTACACCGTCACTACGAAAGTCGTTGGCTGACCTTTAAAGCTACTGCGTTGGCACACGGCGAAAGGCGATGCTTGATCGGCAAGATGTAGACAAATGTCGTCTCGTCCTAGGCTCTGAGCACGCGACTAATTTCGAATCGAGAATGGTGGCTGAGGTACATCTATACTGGATCATGTATCAGAGCTGCGCCGCCTCCGTCGACCTTCCCAAGACCCAAGGAACGCTTCATGCTTGGAAAGAAGAGTGGGGATTCCTTCTAGGTGACTGATCTACTCACTTGACGATAATAATCACTAATACCAAACAGATCAACCACGGTCGCAATTTGTACAAATGGGTTTCTATTTCGCTCAACTACTAAATTACGACCAGTCACTCAAGACAGGTTCGGCCGCAGTACGAGAGTCCATTCTTTCGGAAATGATACGCTTATCAACCTCGATCATAAACTTGGCAATGAACACCACGGACGAGCGAACACGACATCTGACCGATCATATCTACCACATGATCAGCTTCGCAGCTGTAACTTTATGTCGTTTACTTCACAACTACGAAGATCAGCTTTCGATATCGCACGATCTCCATGGTCTGGACGGACTCATCTTGTCCCTAGTGACCTGGCTCCATGCCATCGGCCTCCCATGCCACGTTGCGCATACCATGGGCGATGTTGTCGCTGCTTTCCACAAGAAGCTTCGTCCTGACTCTGGACCTAGCCCGAGCACCTCCTATGCCGGCGTTGATCCAGCGATACAGGATGACTTTGCGCAACTCTTTCCAGAGTTTTATGGCACGCCGTCTTTTGATATGATGAACGGGTCGATGTTGCCAGAATTTCAGCCCATACTTTGATCTATAAAGAGTCCAAAGTAGGAATTTCACACGCTCTATATGGAAATAGCACATCAACGTTCTGCGAGACAGTGTAGTGAGGCTCTACTATGGGTATGCTCCTACGAAATTGCTAATCTACCCTAGAAAGCAAGCACCAACGACATCTCAAATCGATCAACTTTCAATTTGGGTGCAGCCAAGGAATCTCCTCTGGCGCGTACTTGTACGCCCTGAACAGAGCATTCGCAGGGTATCCGAAATAACCCTCAATCTCCTTTGCGTCTAAGCCAGAATAGTCGGCAAAGTCCGGATTAATATATTCCCAAACGAGCTCACCCTTCTCCGTTACCTCGAAGATTCTGCCAAAAGCCGCTTCAGTGATCAATGTATTGCCACCACGCAGTCTCTGCGCGCCTCCCATGAAGGGGGTGAAGAACGTCATTGGATGCGGGTCGCGATATTCCCAAACAATTGACTTGTCTTGGCGAGATACCTGTATAACTCTAGAGTATGTGGCGCTCTCGTGGTGGCGGAAGGTGCCGTTGTCGAAGATGAGAATGCTTCCGTCCTCCATTTCGCTTGCGCAGTGCTGCTGGGCTACGACAGTGGAATCGAGATGCCAAATGACTTCGCCCGTTTCCCGCGATATGACGATGACCGAGGAAGTGCTTCGGAGGGACGCCAGAACGTTGCCGTCTCGTAAAGGATATACCGAGTTGATGAGGGGCCAATGCTCGCGGGGATAGTGCGGCTGGAGCTTGAACTTCTTGGGATCGAGGTGCTCGATAGCCTTCCACGACCAAAGCAGATCACCCGAAGGCGATACATGCTTAATGCAATCGGCGTACACCTTTCCGTCCGGAGCCTCACTGTTTGCAATACCACCAAGTACTGCGGTTCCCTTCTCCGGATCCAGTCCTTCCACGGTTGTGTACAACAGCTCACCGTTGTCGAGATGATGCTGGTCGTGGTGCGCAAGCGGGTCGCGGTGCTCCGATACAACATGGCCGCTCGGGTCGACTTCCATCATCACTCCACCGCGATACTTTTGCCAAAGGGGGAACAGCCGCGGTGCATCCGGGTGTACGCCGTTGTAGGCCAAGTTGCCGTTCTTGAGAAGCTGTGCATGCCGTCCGGGACGATAAGGTAGGTCCCAGCGATGAACTTCTTGGCCGTGGTTGTCGATGAGTTTGACGGTGCCAGGACTCGTAAGATGGGCGAAAAGGGTGTAGCCTGGGGAGACTTTGTATGGGTCAACCCCACGGAGACCCACGCCTCGGCGGATGAGGGTGCTCTGTTCCATTTCGAAAGCTCAATCTGGTCGTTGCTGTCGGGACCAAACTGATGTTCCAGGCAGTATATATTGACAAATTGCGAAAAGTTGCTAAAGAGAAGCTCAGCGATGGTCAGCCTTGGTCCGAGTTGACTTGACGAAATTCTGGGCAAAGTTGCGCAAGTCTTATATTCGAACGCATCTACGCAAGTACGCTCAATGACACCGCGGCATACCGGTTGGACTGCGAATTGATTGGAGGTGCTGATCGTACCGCGGGATGCCGCGGTGATGTTGGGATCGCCAATTATCTAACCTACGGCATGCCGCGGCGATAGCGCGCTATCACGCCAACTCGACCATGAATTGCTCAATACCAGCAACATCAGAAAGAAAGTAAGAGAGGACCTCACGAGCATATAATGTTCGTGAATCGTCGTCATGTAACACTTTCCCATCAGCTCAACAATCACCGCCACGATGTTTTCCAAGGCTGGCTTTGAAATCAACTCCAAGCAGTCCTTCGAAGCTCCCACGAACGATGAAGTCCAAATGGGAGAAATCGAGAAGACAGCTAATGGGAGTGCGTTTAAGAGGTGGTTGCAAAAGTTGTCAATTGAGACGGGAGGTATTGAAAGGGTAACGGATGGGGATCGGGCCAAAAATACGTCGAAGGTTTGGAATGCATGTACTTTTTGGTATGCCTACCCGTCTTACAATGCTCTGATACAAACTCCGGAAGCTAGCTCGTGTGGTCTCCGATACAAGACTGACCATTTCTAGGATGAGCGCCAATATGGCTGTCGCAACCTTGAACACTGGTATGGTAGGCGGCGAAATGGGTCTTGCCTTCTGGGACTGTTTCGCGATCATCATGGTCGTCAATGTGATGGCATGCCTACTTCCCGCCTGGACCGCAACTTTTGGACTTACCGGACTACGCATGACGACTTTCTCGCGCTACTCCTTCGGCTATTGGGGGAACCTTCTCGTAGTCGTCTTCTCAATGGTCAGCACTACCGGCTGGAATGCTATAAACTCCATTTCAGGCGCATCGGTTCTCTACGCACTTTCTGATGGGAAGTGCCCCCAATGGGCAGGCGTCATCATCATCTGCACCACAGTGTGGGTCATCTGTGCGCTTGGAATTACATGGATCCATCGGCTTGACGCGTACTTGTGGATTCCGCCGTTTGTGGTGTGGTGTGTTGCTGCCGGGACGGGGGCCAAGTCTCTGGATGGCAATGCTGTCAAGTCGCCGACCGGGGCGAATGGAGCGGCATCGGCGTTCTCTTTCATTGCGGTCATCTTCAGCTTCGCTGTTTCCTGGATCAACTGTGCGGCGGACTATAATGTAAAGATGCCAACAAATACTCCGCGGTGGAAGATCTTTGTGGCGACTTACATCGGTATTTGCTTGCCTACGGTCCTAGTGCAAACCCTGGGTGCTGCGCTCTTCACCGGGACTCAAGTCAACCCTGAGTGGAAGGCTGCCTTTCTCGACGCTGGTGTTGGTGGTCCGTTGAAGATGGCTTTGCTACCGGCCGGTGGCTTTGGCAAGTTTTTACTCGTCCTCGCGGGACTGAGCTCGATTCCAGTAAGTCACACAAACAATGCAACACGAAAGCAAAAAGTACTAACCTTCCCAGAACAACATCCCAAACAACTACTCCTTCGCTCTCCATGCCCAGAATTTCGGGCCATGGGCCCTCCGCGTTCCCCGCATCGCCTTCGTGACATTCGGTTTCATCGCCGCCATAACAGTCGGCTGTTGCGCAGCCGCCTTCTTCTCTGACACCTTGCAAACCTTCCTCTCCATCATAGGCTACTGGACCATCATACATCTTGTCATCATCATCGAAGAGCACGTTATTTTCCGCCGCTCGCGGTGGTCAAACTACGATTGGGATGCTTGGGCTAGCTGGGAGCTATTGCCGTTTGGATGGGGGGCTATTGCTGCTTTTGTGTTTGGATTTCTGGGCGCAGCTTTGGGTATGAAGGTGAAGTGGTACACGGGACCTATTGCGGGGTTGATTGGGAAGAAAGGCGGAAATGTGGGACACGAATTGACTGCTCTGTTTTGTGGGGTTGCTTTTCCGGTATTTAGAGGGTTGGAGAAAAGGTGGACTGGGAAGTAGAAGACGGAAAAGCATTGTATGGGTGACTGTCAACTGTCACAAGATTGAAAAGACTGATCATTGTTCGAGGACGGCACGGGGAATGTATGTCAAATGGTAAACGGGGATGTTATTTTGAGGAGGGTCAACCACGCTATGGTGATATCCATCAAGGGAGCAATACCTACCATAGAGGTACTCCTCTTCACATACAACCCATCCCATTTCCTTCTTATGCGCTTTTCTGCTCCTGGTAGACCTGCTCACAGATGTCAATCAAGTACATGTGAATGTTCAAAGGAATCTAAGTGATTACAAACTGGAAGAGGAGGTATGAAAGGCGAGTTTGTCATTAAAAGTTGGTTAGGAGAAGTGAGCATTATGGTCAGTAGTTGAAAGCGTTGTGGAAGAGCTTACACCTCTCCGATTGGTTCGGCAAGCGAATCAAGGTGCAGGGATAGCCCAGCTCGGTTACACGATCGCAGTCGCTCTTATCGATGACAGCCGCGAGTCTCGAACTACACCCCAGTCATAGTATTTTAGTCCTTGAAGCCTCGATGACGACAAAGCTTATGCAGCTCGACCCAAGGGTCGCTTTGCTGCAGCTTTCTTCTCTTTTCTTAGGACCGCACGATTGACACCACCTAACTGACAATGCCTCCCGGACGCGACGAGCAGACGCCTTTGTTGCAGCAGCAGCAACATTGGAGCGACGATGAGGATGCGCGACCTGTGAGTGTACACTGCCAGTGTCGCAGAAGGATGACACTAATGCACAGTAGATTCTCAAGCTCACAGACCACCCGGAAGAAGACCCGCGAGCATGGCCGCGATGGAGGAAACTCGCTAACATCGCTGTCATTGCTTTCATGTCCAGTACGTGAGCACTTTGAGCTCACATGAACACATGCTAATGTTTCCGCTCTCTAGTCCTCAGCCCGCTAGCGAGTTCGATGTTTACGCCGGGTATCGCCGAAATAGCAGAAGACCTCCATACTACACCTTTGAATGTCATCGCGACCACGACGGGCTTCGTAGTCATGCTCGGGATTGGACCCCTAGTACTCGCGCCGCTCTCAGAGACCTTCGGCCGTAGAAATCTGTACCTTGTGTGCTTCTCCTGCTTCGCCCTCCTGCAGATTCCCACAGCTCTTGCGCCAAACATCGCCTTTCTCATCACCGTACGGAGCATATCGGGCTTCTTCGGCAGCGTTGGGATAGCAAATGGAGGCGGCACAATCAGCGACATGTTCATACCGAGTGAAAGAGCGGGCGTGTTTGGATGGTACCTTCTAGGGCCGCTCCTTGGACCTACGCTTGGACCGCTCTTCGGCGGTATAATCGTCATGCGACTTGGGTGGCGTTGGATCTTCTGGATCATGACAATTGTCTGCTTTGTCAACGTCCTGGCCGGATACTTCTTTCTACGCGAAACGTACGCACCGGTCATACTTGAGAAGCTCAAGGGAAAGTTCGAACGGGAAAACCGCAACGGCGCCGCGACAATCTACCGGTGCGAAGGCGAAGACACGCGAACCTTGCGTCAGAAAGTCATGAACTCTCTGTCTCGCCCACCAAGAATTTTTGCACAACCTATCGTGGCGACCATGTCTGTCTACCAAGCTCTCATCTTCGGTACAACGTACAGCATATACACCAATATGCAGGACATTTACTCGGGCATTTATGGTTTTAACACCGAGCAAGTCGGTCTTTTGTACCTGTTTCCCGGACTGGGTTTCCTCGTCGCCGTCTGGTTCCTCGTTCCACGAATTGACGATGTATACAAAAGGCTTACAGCCAAGCATGAAGACAAGCCTCAACCGGAATTTCGTCTGCCGCTTGCAAATATCGGCGCAGTCTTCATCCCGATATCACTCTTCTGGTTTGCATGGGCGGTGGAGCGGAGGGTTCACTGGTTTGCGTCCCTCGTACCAACCTTCTTCTACGGGATCGGCCAAGTCATGATAATCAATTGCACGCAAAACTACTACATCGATTCTTTTGAGGCGTTTGCAGCGAGTGCAATTGCCGCCGGCACAGTTTTCAGGTCAGTTGTGGGCGGTGTAGTCCCATTAGCTGCACCGGACCTCTTTGATAAACTGGGATACGGTTGGGGAATCAGTGTGTTTGGTTTTGTGAGTTTGGCGTTGGCGCCTGCTCCTGTCTTGTTCTACGTGTTTGGGGAGAGAATAAGGGAGAGGTTCAAGACCAATTTGTAGAGGACTTGCTGCCATGTACACAATACTCCTATCATTTAGGCTGCCAACGGGGCTGCATCACAGAAGACGCCAACCATCATCTTGACCCTACATAGTGCCAGCGCTACCCCGTGAACGCATTCGTAACGGGATTCATCGACTTCTAGTGATGACAAATTTATTTGTGTGGGTTCCGCGCATGGGGTCTTGTAGCAAGCGACAGGGCAACATTGTCCACGAGATATGAAGGATTCCGTGCTACCTTAGTAAATGGGGTCCGAAAGTATTTAAGGAATGTCCGGTTTGTAAGATGAGAATCAGCTGCGAATTATAGGGATGAGCTAAGCGTGCTTACCGAAGTCGCTACGTTTAATGCCCGCTTTGAGGCTAAGCGGGCATGGATTACAATAGTGTAACATACATGGCGCCTTCAAATAGGAGCTCGTGTGCTTCGTTCCCAAATCTAGTTACTCAACAGTTCTTTTCCGTTCTGCTAGCTTTCTGTTCTTCCTTCTATTCTATTATATCTGCCTGTTACTAATGCTTGGAGCCATGGATGGCCCGCGCCCTTCGCTAAACCAGAGAAGCATCTCAACTACCGAGGAAACATTGATATCCGGGACAAAGAACAGTCCGCGTTATGCACCAGACTCGTTCATACTTTCGGCAAAGAATCGTCTCAGAAGTCATGATAGTGTGGGTTTCGATGAGTACTTTGTAGGTGCCACTATATCTCCCGTCGCTGTGGTAGTTACGCATATTGACTTCTCTGGACAGCTTGGTCCGCGTGAGCTCGACAGACATTCAAAATGGCCAATGCTCCTTCGGATACACGGAAGCTGTGTACCGGAGCTGATTCTTCCACTTCTTCTCGTAGGCGCTTGGACGACTACCGTGTGTCTATTCTCGCGCCATGTCAAAGATCGTGAGTCGATTCGCGGCTCCTACAACCATCGTTGCTTTCAGCTAACCAATGCTCGCGTGTGTTTCCCGCAGTCGGCATCTCATCCACCCTCCTCACCGTCCTCGGCTTCGTTGTCGCCCTGTCCCTCTCCTTCCGTAGCTCAACTGCATACGAACGATACATGGAAGGCAGAAAAGCGTGGACAATGCTAACAGTCGTGTCGCAAAATCTTGCGAGGAATATTTGGATCAATGCTGAGGAGAGGGAGGCGCATGCAAAGGATGATTTGATTGCTAAAATGTTCGTTTGATCCTGGAAATTGTCACTGGCCATTGAGCAGGAGAACTGATACAGCCCCTAGAACTGCGTTGAACCTCATCGTCGCTTTCGCTCAATCGCTCAAACACCGCCTAAGATTCGAACCATACACGCATTACGCCGACCTTCAGAATCTCGTCCAACACCTCGACACCTTCGCCAAAGAAGCGACAGAGCTAGAATCCGAACGCGACGATCCCGGTCCAGAATCATTCTGGAAATCCTGGGGTGTATATCTCGGCGTTCCCTTTGCCATTTCCAACCCCAGGAAGATCATCAAGCGGGCGAAATACCCGCTTGGAAACCTCCCTCTTGAGATCTTGAATCATTTGACTGTGTATATCCATGACATTATTGCCGGCGGATGTTTCAAGGCGAACATTTATCAGACGCAAGCTTGTGAGTAAAGTGTTATGTGGATATTATTGAGTGTCTACTAACTCGAGATGATTTTTAGTGAATGCGGTGCTGACTATGAATGATGTTATGGCCACTACTGATCGAATTCTTAATACGCCGCTACCGCTCGCATACGCAATTTGTATCTCGCAATTGACTTGGGTGTACATCCTCATTCTTCCCTTCCAATTATACAATACCCTTGGGCTCGTCGCCATCCCAGGAACGCTATGTAAGCTACCGTACTCCAACAACCCACGCAAATAGCCAATATACTGACCGTCCCCTCACCAGTCGCCGCATACATAATACTAGGCTTCGCCTCCATCGGCAACGAAATCGAAAACCCCTTTGGCCACGACGTCAATGATCTGCCCTTGGACGCATTCTGCACCGCCCTCGCCGCCGACATAGACACTATAGCAGCCACTGCGCCACCAAAATCCGAATCTTTTGTTCAGAGTAAAGAGAACTGGATTATGCATCCGCTGAACCAAGACAGCGCTGAGGTAAACATGCCCTACCCATACACGAACTCGTTAAAAACAGGCACTGACTTTGAGTTTGAAATTCTAGGCATGGAAGGAGAGAAGTATCGAGGAAATTAGAGAGGCGTTGAGGAAGAAGACGGTGGTTAATATGAAGAATGCTTCGGGCAGGATGAGGAGTCAGCACAAGACAGGGGCAGATAGAGACGATGGAAGGTATGAGAAGGTCAGGGCGTCGGGAAGAGAGGTTGTATGAACAAGTGTGTATTATAGACGATTATCTGATTTCCTTCTCCTGCGAAAAACGCACGATGCACTGTCTATGTTGTGCCTAATTTATATAATGCGACCCCACTTCGACCAACTGTGCCGTTGAAAGCTCAGACGTTGCGCGTGGAGCAGGGCAGGCGCTTGTAACCTCCCGTCAGGCTTGCATGGGGCTTCTTACATATCTCCCCGAGCGCGGCGTCAGACATCGGGCCTTCTCTCGGCGTTGCACCTGTTCGCACTTGCCCTATCTCGCACGTATTCTATGCAATTGATGCCGACGCGTAGGAGAGTACCTGTGTTGGATTTACAATCCTACAATCAACATGAGACGCAGAAAGTGAAAGATTGTGAATTTGTGAAGTATTATCATCCATTAAAGTGGCTAGCCTAGTAACAGCCAGCAGTGTGTTCAAAGATACACACGATGCCCTCGTAAGGGACCATCAAGAAAGGTATCTAAAATAACCCAAGAAGTCTAGGAATCGAGCGAGGAAAGCGCCGTCGCTATGCCATGCAAGGGAGTAAATCCCGTAGTCTTGAAGTCAGAGGACTGTACAACGCCTGATCCCGTGTGTATTCCATTCCAATAACCATAAACGCCGTTTTGATGCAACCGTTACACCACCCAAGGTCTCACCTCAATTAAGTCTTATAGCACCAGCGCGGCCACACCGACAGCCAACGCACCAATGCTCAAGCCCATACGTCCGGCATTGTTCGGGTTCTCCGGCGCATCGGTGCTTGAGCCAGACGGCGAGGAGGGCTGGGTGGGTGTGCCAGTCGGGCCGACGGTAGAGTTTCCGCCCGATTGCGTGGGGGAGCCGGTACCAGTCGGGCCAGCGGTGAGGAGGGTGGTGATGGTAGTGGAGTCGTCGGCGTTGTCGCCGTCGGTAAGACTGCAACTGATGGATCCTTCTTGGACGGGATTGGTAGCAATGAGAGCGGGCTTCTTGAAAGTGAAAACTGCGGAGCCGGGGTTTTTGCCCTCGGCGTCTTTGAAGGCCTGGCACGAGACGGCGTTGATGTCGGCGTCGGTCACAGAGACGATTTTGAGGCCACAGACTGACTCGATTTCTGGGACATGGGGTTAGTACGTGTATAAGGGAGGAGAAAGGGAGGGGGTAAAGCTTACCTCCGACCCTGGGCTCACCGATCTCGACCTCGAAGGTCTGGAGCTCGGTGTTGTTCTGGATGCAGGGCGTTTCTTCGATTTTGACCGTAGCGGCGTACGAGGTAGAGAAGAGTACGGCAGCGGCAGCGAGGGTGGCGAAGGTCTTCATTTTGAGTGGTGGGAGTGTGCTTTGTAGAAAGGCGAGTTGTGGTTGGGGGTAGAAGAAGCGAGTGTCGTGAGCGGTTTTAAGGAACTCGAACTGCGATTAGATCTGCCTTTATATATCCCGAAGAAGAACAAGAGTGAATGCGAAGCTGAGATAGTCGAATGGATGTGTTGTATGTGAATAGCAAAGCAAAAACCGCGCCCGAGCCGCATATATACCCATCACCGGCCAACCACCCCAAAATAGAATCGAAAGCCAGTTCACGCCTGTCGCTGGCCGAATAGGGACCCCACAACGCTCATTTGCGTTCCCCGAATCGGGAGGCGAAAGGGCTCGCATGAAACAAAGCGGTTGGAACGTAAGACAAGGTTGTGGCGGGGGTACGTCAGAATACGCCTCCCCCCAGCCCCCAAGCCTGCGCCCAGTGATGCGGCTAGCGGCTGGTGCCGCCCAAGCCTCCATGGCACCCTCGCGCACACGATCGTGGGGCTACGCGGTCGGAGATGTACATGTGTACGTCACCGCGGCGCCTTACGCATGGGATGAGCGAAGGGTTGCTTCGAATAGGAACTGCAGCTCGCTTGGGCTTGGGCTTTGATCTGGTGCTGGGCGCTTTGCGCTTGTGCGGGCCATGATGAGGCTCGGGCATAGGGCTGCGTTTCGCACAGCCTTGTTCGCTCTAAGCTTTCTCTCCTTGTGCCGACTGTGTACGTCTTTGACCGTACCATGGCGGTTGCAACCTTCGACACGTGCGAGGCGGTGTCGCTCGGACTCGTGCTTGAGTAGCATGACCCTCATCATTGTGGGGGAGAAGAGGCCTCCCTCAGCGATCTGTTACCGAACCACTATCGTCTGCTGTGCCATGGCATCGCATTGACTCGTTCGAGCTAGCGTCGCGATATTAGGCACGTCTTCAGATGACAATCCTTCGACGTGTAAGCAAGAGGTAAGCGACTCTATCATTCAAGGACCACGCAGCTCGTAGACCTCGCAACAAATCTTAGGGCATTCATGAGCCCGAGTCTCTTCTTCTCCCTACACAACATCCCGATTCGAGCAAGATTATCAACATGCACCCGACTCGTCAGGCCACCACTTCCAACATGACCGCACTAGGTCTGACCGAATCTACCTGTGACCCACCGGTCTCAAGTGAAAACACTGTCATCTCACTTGAACCTTCCACCAGGCTTATGCGAGACCTGGCCACGTTGGACGCATCCAAGTAAGAGCCTTAGCCATCGTGGGGCATTTACACAAGTCATATTTCCATCTACAAATACACTATGCACGAGTGCTATGCAATCCAACTACCACCTAAGAGTAAAGCTCCTCATCGCCCTGAGAAGCATCACCAAAGCCCCCCTCCGCAATATCAATACTGTTCTTACCAGCGTGATTGGACGCGGGCGCCTTTCCCTTTCCCTCATAGCCAGCACTTCCACTTCCACTTCCACTGCCACCAGCCGAGCCATTGAGGTTGATATTCTCAGTCCGAATCACATAATCCTCCTCATCGTCAGGTCGAGCAACAGCTTTTCCCTTGCCTTTGCCAGAAGAGTTGGAAGTGTTCCCACCCTGCGGCTTCTCCTCCTTCTTCCCAGTACCTTCAAAGGTCTTCCTAACGCGTTCATAATGTCCCAGCTCATCCGCACTAACACTAGGTACAAGCTCCTTGTGAGCATCGATAAAGTCTTGCTCGGTGACCATGACAGCTGTATCTTCTTCAGTGGCAAAATGGTCGAAGAAGTATGCGATGGTGATGGGTGGCGAATGCGTAGCATTGTGCGCTTTGACTTTCTCGTCAACAGCACCGGCTTGTCGCGTGATAGCTTTCAGCATGGCATCGGAGCAGAGCGCATACATATCGGCACCGGTGTACGTGAAGGGAAGACCAGCGGAGACGCGCTTCAGGGAGAGCTCGGGATGGAGGGTGAATCTGTGAGATCATGTTAGCGTGCGTCGTGTTGCTGCATTGGGGTGAGACTACGTACTTCCTTGTCAGCGCCTCTAGAATGGTCTGCTGTTTGTCGTGCGTATCCGAAACACCCAGATACAGCATCTTGTCGAAACGACCGGGTCGTAGCAGCGCCTGATCCAACAGATCTGGCCTATTCGTAGCACCAATAACGAAGACGCCTTCACCTCCATCGCTCATACCGTCTAGCTCAGCCAGCAACTGACTGACAATGCGATCCATGACACCGCCGCTGTCACCTTGATTGCCACGCTTGGGCGCAACCGAGTCCAACTCGTCGAAAAAGACAACGCAAGGCCGTGCGTCGCGCGCACGTTGGAACACACGCCGCACGTTGGCTTCTGATTCTCCAATGTACATGTTGAGTAGTTCAGGTCCTTTGACACTGAAGAAGTTGAGCGAGAATTCGGTGGCAATGGCTTTCGCCAACAGCGTCTTTCCTGTACCAGGCGGACCATAGAACAAGATACCACTCCGCTTCTTCATACCCTTCGCGAAGAGCTCTGGGCGGGCGAGCGGGAGCTGGATCGTCTCCATAACGGCATCCTTGACGTGCGTGAGACCACCAACATCTGACCACCCTACGTTGGGGATCTTGGGTGCCCCAATCGAGTCGGCAAAGTTCTTTCGCGCCGCGTCCACTGCGTCATCGAAATCTGGTTTGGTAAGACTGTGGCTGAAGTGACCGCCTGCAAGCTCGATGTCCCTTGTGGTTACAGCACCCGCGGATGATGAATCCTCTGACGAAGACTTTGCAAGCGCCTCGATACGATTTCGCTTTGCCACAAGGGCTCGATCGACTACGTCGACCAGATCCCCAGCAACTAAAGCTGCAGTTTTGACCGCCACATTGCCGAGGTCGACATCTGGAGATAGTCGTATTCCGGCATCTTCGACAACGCCGCGCAGGATGCCCTCTCTTTCACCCTCATCTGGAGCAGTCATATCCAACTCATGTGTAAATAGTCCGCGGATGCCTTCCGGTACTTTGTCGATATCGGTGGTTGTCGCAATGAGAACACGCGAATCTGCGAGGATCTCTTTAAGAGCAGTGTTCATCCTGTCGGCGTTGAGAGCATCAATGTGCTTAAGCAATAAGGCCGTGAACTCAGCGCCACAGGTCAGTGCACGCTCGGCCCGCGCTTTCAAGAAGGCTTCGGTCTTGACATCGCCTCCACCTGCACCTCCATCGCTCAGAACATCAAAAGCGTCGATACTAAAAGTATGCAGCCCGAGGTCCTCGCATGCTTTGATAGCAACAGTTGACTTTCCAATACCACGTTGCGTCGACGTGATCAGGACTGCAATAGGTGGCAGACCGAGATGAATGGCTCGCGGACTGGTAGCGGCCGCGATAAGCTCTCGTAGTCGCCTTCGAAGCGAAGAAATATATGGCTTTGGAAGCTCCTCGATCGCCAATGACCTCTGGTTCGGGCCAGCGGGTAGTCGCTTCGCACCTATGTAGTACTGCCATGCGCTGTTAAGAGGAGCTGGAGTCTTCCCCTGTTCGCTGCCATTCATCTCCATTTTCGTGCTTGCTGCATCGACCACCCCAACTCCTCCCCAGATGTCCGGTTCTTCGCTATCGCGGGACGCATTAGTCGTGACATTGCCGATTTTGAACCAAGCAACCACTTTGGGACTATGGCCGTCCACTTCGTCCCCAGATCCTTTCCTTGATTTCGAGAGGAGCTCGTCGCTTCCGACGTCTTCTTCTGCAGTGGTAGCCTGGAACACGGCGCGACCAAGAGAATCATCAATGGCAACCCCAATAAGATCACCGGTCTTAACTATCCGCCGCTTTTGCTCAAAGTGCTCCTTCAAAGCCGCGAACAGGCTTGGCTGGAGAAGACGTTCGGACGAGAGCGGCGTAGAGAGCTTGAGTAAGGTGACTTCTTTTGCGGACGGCGGTAACGATGAGCTGGTTAGCCGCGGTTTTTGAACCGCGCTGCGGGGTAGGTGCGAGGATTGATTGGGGGCTAGAGTTGTAATTCTAAGATGAGTTGGGCTTCCCATGTTCGCAAGTAAGATGGGCGAGAGATAAGCTTGTAGCGAGGCACTTGCTTGCGGTAAACCTGCGAAGCTAAAACTTCGCTCTTGGTCGTCGGACTTGTTGACGGGATAACGCGCAACCTTCTTGGTCATAGCCTCTGGCAAGCCATATATCCGCACGGGACGCCATTCGGCGTTGTCCACATGGCCACCGCCGAAAGCACCCAGCCCAAACAGTGGATGTTGCGAAGGCTCGGGCGTGGTCTCAACTTTGACCCAATCGCCCGAAAAGCAACCAACTTTGACTAAAGTGTTGGTATCAACAAAAATTCGAGCCTCCTCGTCATCGTCGCTTCCAGGTTTAGGGTGGACCAGTTCGTCTGGGATAGATTGTAGCAATCCCTGGGCTTTGAAGACCTTGCTTTTGGATGCCGGGTTGCCGCGGGCAGTAGTAGCAGTGAAGCTGGAGAATACGGAGCCGGGCGTAGCGATACCATTGGTGTGAAAATTGCCTGGCCTGGGGGTAGCAGAAGAAAAGGACGAAAGCACGCCGGATGACTGCGGCGGTAACATGGGGGCGTTTAGTGAGATGATATCTTCCAAGTCGTCCGAGAGGTCTCCTGCATCTGACAGATCTGATTCAAGGTTGTCTGCGGACTCTTCCCCGGGCGGGCTGTTGTTCCGCGATCCACGGTCCTCAGCTGCCGAGTAGAACTGCTCATTTGAAGTGTCCTCGGACTCATCGTCTCCGAAGCCATTCGGGATGGGTGTCGGTTTCGCGGGTCGCAGAAACTGCGCAGGCTTCGAGCCTCGGTGCGATTGTAGGACTACAATCCTCGTGCTGGGTAGTAGGAGACCTTGTGATACGGGTTCGCACGCCGTAATCTTTGCCGGCGGAGGCGGGACGTGGGTAATTGGATGCGCGGGGAGCGATAACGGCAGCATGTCTCCCGTATGGATGACGGTCGGAGAGTGAAGGGCATCCCGAACGGCGTTTCTCCACACTTGCTCTTGCGCAGCATAATCAACGCCATTCCCATGTTTTCCAGCAAGCCCGTTAGCCTGCAAGAACCTGTCCTTGGGCCCTTTCGCAGCACCATTGGCCCGTGTCGAGCCGAAGCCACCGCCGAACTTTGCATGCACATCATCCAGCTTTCTCAATGCTTCCGTGTCGAGATTGACATAGACCGTCTCCAGCCCAACGGGAATCACATCGTATATGCGTATTTCAATTGGAGTGTCTCTTCTTTGGGTCTTGTTCGGCGCAAGGGCATAAAGCGTCTGCGAGAAAGACTGGAGCGCGAGCGAGGAGGACGGGACTCGTAGGGACGAATGCGGGCGCGTAGTCGAGTTGCCGTCGTTCTCGGCAGCTCTCACGGGCAGTATGGTCCACGGCACATTCTGGGAAGCAACGATGGAGCTCGGGAGCCATGGAGTGATGGCGACGTAGTGAGTGTGCTTCGAGGCCGGGCTGTCTCCATTCGCATCTGGCGGGATTGTTCAGTCTTGGACATGTCAGAGGGGGTAGTGCACACACCTGCATCTGCGGATTTGGCCCATGGGAACAGGTCGGCGAAGAGGTCCTCGGACAGCACGCCCACCTCGCCCTTCATACGGTCGTCGAGCAGGATCCGCGCAGAGATGGCGGGCCGGTCGAGACGCCTTCTCCGCCGCCTCTTTCGCGGATGGAGTGCGCCATTCTGCACCTCCATGATTGATACACAAACAAACAGTGCTCTGAGGGCTGTATACGATTGATGGTCGCGCCTCGAGTCGCATCCAAGCGGACTAAATGCCAAGAGATTCTATCGAACCTCGGCAAGACGACGTCCGCTCGGGAAGCCGGTGCAGCAGGCGGCGTCCATTGCCCGTGGGGGCTGGGGACTCTTAGGAGTGCTAATACGTCTAGAAGCGTCCTCGCTTCCTCGTCTCCTCTTCTTACAGAACCATGCCTCATCTTCACATGAAAGGCTGAGATCGGGCTGTGCGCTAAGCTCTCGCGCCGCCTCTATCAGAGCCTCTGCGGCCTGGCGAACCTCTTTATCATGCACGCCAACTACGGTACCATGTTCACCCATGCCACCACCCGAAGGATTCGTTGTTGGGCACGTATCGGAGTGCGATGCCCACCGGGCGCTTGATAGGTCTACAGCTGATCGCCCACATGGGAGCCGTGTCTTGGAACTGCCCGAACACAACCCTGACATCATCGAGCATCGTTTGCCCGCCACAACAGGTGAAATGCCAGATTTGAGAATGTCGATTGCCAGCCACAGGGCGCATTGGCGTCCCTATCGTCGGGTTGCTCATTCCCTTTCCTCTTCTTTCTCACTTTCGTTTGCACGTTAGCAGTTGAACAAAGCCAGCCAACGCCGTACATTGGATTTGTCGGCTCTTGAACTTATTCCCAGCACGCTCCACTTGCACATGGCATTCTCTCAACTGCGCTAGAAGATCACCCGATAAAGAACAATGGCAACTGCCATCTTGGTAAAAGAAAAGGTTAACCACGCGAAAGAGAAGGCAGAGTCAAGGACAAAAGCAGCCATCGAATTCGCCCAGCAGGCCGAGAAGCTGGGACAGTATGCTCCCGATCAAGAGAACGATGCGACAGGCTCCACGCAGGCTATCGAGGCCAAGTTCGTTACGGCCCAGGACCCGGTGATACAAACCGCAGATGGAGGACGGCTACCTGCTGTTCCCATTGACGAGGGTATCAGGCTCAACAAACTACGCGACATTGTCGATGAGCGCGACCCATCGCAAAACCCGGAGCTCAAGGTGATGTCACGTGAGTCAAAGGACGGCACGATACACGGCGCACATCTTCGAACAGACAATTCCGACGATGAAGGCAGAACCGACGCTCCGCTGCAAAATCAAGTACCGCCCTCACGAACTAATCCCCTGTTTCCGCCGGTGCCTCTATATGGGCCTCCTTCGCTACTCAGAAAGTTTCAATGTTGGCTGTTCCGAGCGTCATCCGCGGTGCTTTCGTTGTGCTTCCTTCTTGTCATCATCTTAGGGAGTCTGTTTACTAGTATCCCTGACTTTGCAAAGCAGATATGGTTGCGGCTTACATTGAGAGATCCGAAGAAAAGGAGGCCGTTCTACGAAGAAGAGGATAGGCGAAAACGAGCAAGAAGAGTGGCTGAGAGAGCGTGGAAGCAGGGCAAACAGCATGAGTTGCACGAGAGTCGAAGTGGCGGAGAGAAAGGTCCGGTTCCTGATGAGTTTATTCCGCTCGAGGGTGGACCAGACAAGATCCCTTGCGATATACGATACTACGCTCGCCGCGTGGGCTTAGACTGCGAAATCTTCGATGTGCAAACAGAAGATGGTTTCATCATCGAGCTCTGGCACTTGTACAACCCGCGCGAACACAAGCGAAGGCCCTCTTTTGAGCGACAGCCGCACTCTGCAAACATCTTCACAGAGAACGGCTCCGCGAATGGCATATCAGGCTCTCAATACGCTCCTGGCGACAAGAAATACCCCATCCTCATGATCCACGGTCTCCTCCAATCCGCAGGCGCATACTGCACAAACGATGACGACAGCCTCGCCTTCTTCCTCGCAAAATCGGGCTACGACGTCTGGCTCGGCAACAACAGATGCGGCTTCAAACCACGCCACACCATGCTCGAATACTCCGACCCCCGCATGTGGGCCTGGAACATACGCCAGATGGGTGTTATGGACCTACCCGCCCTCATCTCGCGAGTCCTGTCCGAAACAGGCTTCAGCAAGCTCGGCTTGATAGCCCACAGCCAGGGAACGACGCAAACACTTGTCGCGCTCGCCAAAGAACAACGCCCTGAAATTGGCGAAAAAATCAGTGTCTTCTGTGCTCTTGCACCAGCGGCCTACGCCGGTCCGCTCATCGGTAAAATGTACTTCAAGTTCATGCGTGTCATCAGTCCTGGCATGTTCAGAGCCATGTTCGGCATACACGCTTTCATCCCCTTCATGATGACCATGCATTCCCTTCTCCCACCGCACTTCTATGGCGCCATGGGATACAAAGTCTTCTCCTTCCTCTTTAACTGGAGCGACGAAAAGTGGGAAAAGGACCTGCGCGACCGCATGTTCCAGTTCGCGCCCGTCTATGTAAGCGCCGAGTCGATGCGCTGGTGGCTCGGCCGCGAGTGCTTCGCAAAGCAAAAATGCATCCTTACCACGCGCGAAGAGAAGATTCTCGAAGATAAAGAAGACGAGCAGGAAGACCAGCAGGAAGACCAGCAGCAACGCAGCCGGTCATCCTCTGAATCAGACTCTTCGGACACTGAAGACGACTCCCCATCCCCCTCCAGCCCCATCAATCCCAACAACCCTCGAGCTGGCCTCCGCAGGCGCAACACAGAGAAATCCCGCTTTTCCTGGTACGCCCCCAACACACCCCCCTTCGCCTTCTGGGTCTGCGGCGCAGACGATCTCGTCGACGGCCGTCGTCTTCTCCGCCGTTTCGAGCGCGGCCGCGAACCGCACGTCGATGTAGTACACTCCAAGATCATAGAAGGGTATGAGCATCTAGATGTAATCTGGGCCATGGACGCCATCGAAAAGGTCGGCAAGGAAGTACGCGAAGTTATATGGAAAACTGCGGACAAAGAGGCGCGAAGGGTATGCCGCACGCCTCGGGGTTGTGAGGACATACAAGAGGGTGATTATTATGTTAGGGGGAAGAAGACGGGGGACGAGGGGAGGATGGTGGATGCGAGTGCCGGGGAGTGGAGTATCAAAGGGAAGGAACAGGTTGGTGGTGGGGGCGGAGAAGGAGATCGTGATCTTGAGGGGGAAATTGAGAAGGTGGAGGAGGCTATGTCGTAAGTGTTGCTGTTGATTTGGAGGCGGTGCGTATAGACGTGTTCTGGGTTGGGTTCTGTTGCATTTTCGTTGGTTTCGCACACATGGAGTCCCCCTTCTTCTCGTACACTTCTTGAGCCGTTAGATTGCATGGACGTATACAAGAATGAAACTCTGCACAAGTCAAATTTCTTATCAAGAATTCTACTGTCTCAAGATGGCGAGGCACTTCGTACCCCGGAGTTGCTATCTAGCACGCCATTCTTCTTGAATTGGCACATGGTCTTCCGCAATTTACTCTGGTATACACCAAGAGTCATCTTCTCTAACACCTACTGGCTGGGTACTGATTCTTGTCTTCCGACGACTCGTAAAGGCGGTAGTGCCTTTGGGCCTGCATGTTCCTACCTTTTTCTTCCTGGCGCACCGCGGGTATGGCTGCGTGGCGACATATTTGTTTTGTAGCTTTGCTTGGCCTCTTCGTCGACATCCTCCCCCTCCTCTTCAATAACTTGCCTAACAAGTGGAAGGTCGGTCGAAAAGGTTTTGCCTGTTGAAGCGACGTGTCCTGCAGATGCTGATTTGGCAAGAGTGGAATTGCGGGAGTCTTTCGTCAAACTCGACTTTGTCGCCATTGGGTTTAACGCAGACCGGCATGATCGGTACTTCGAGCTCGAGTAAGGTTGGACATCCTTCTGGGTATTCTGTGGCAAGTATTGCTGCATCCATTTGTCGTTGACAGCTCCGATGTGAGCCCTGTGAAGCTTTGGGTTCAGTCTGCGACTCGATGCAGTCGGGAGAGCGATGGGGCTCGAGGATATGTCCCTTGCGAGCGAGCCTGGCACTCGGCCAGCACCAGTGCCTTCCAGTAGATCATCTACACTTCGTCGATGTCTTGAGCTCGTCCTGTTTGTTGCTGGAGCACCTACGGACCTCGCATCTCTGCCCTTTTTGGCATTCATTCCTGTTGATGTGCTCATCGCATGCCCTTTGGAAGTGTACCTCGGGACGTACACATTTCGTGCGCCGTTCGCATGAGTTTGCAGAACAGTGTCCTTGTGGTGGGCGCGTTTCCTTCTGTCAGTCAATCGCTGTGATAAAGTTGAAGACGCTTGAGCAAGAGGTGGTGCAGAGTAATCGTTGTCGTCCGGATTCGCAGAAATGCAGAGAAATTTCGAAAACCTGTGACTGAATGACTTCCTAGGTTGATGAAGGTTTGGTGTCCGTACTTCACGTCCGATGTAAGATGTAGGTTGAGGTCTAGGTCTCGACCGGTTGTTCAATCGTATATTCGGGACATGTTTCTTACTCGCTTTGAACGTTCTCTCAAGTGCCTGTTCAATCGGAGGTGCTGATGAAGAATCGGCTACATTGCGAGCATCTGTCATACTGCCCAATTGTTCAAAGTGAGAGACCAATGCGGTGACATACCCATCGCTCGCTTTGATCTTCATACACTGCTTGTCGTCAGCCTCTGTATGAGTTGGGCAGTCTTTCTGCAGCGGTGAGGGTTCGCTCTTTAGTACCTCTGTGCTATTACCCAAGATATCAGACTCTGTTGACGACTTCTGGATTTCCTTGGTATGGTCCCCGGCGGTTCGTGCGAGCTGGGCGGATGACCGGGCTGACTGGATTGGCGACTTATCCGACGACGAATCTGGAGTCTTGTCGGACTTGGTAGACGACCTGTGCGAGAATATGGACGGTACTAGCGATACGATAGAAGACCGTGGTGTGTATTCAGCAATCTTGTTGCTCTTGTTGCTCTTGAGGGATCCTGAAGATTCGCTTGTAGAGTGTTCTTCCATGAAGTCAGGAAGGAGAAGCGGCATGCCAGGCGGTCGCCGCCATTCGGAGTGACAAAGCAGCGGCGGCAGCGCAGCTCGCTCGACAGACATGACTTCAGGGTATCAGCGCGGTAATTTTAATTCGATGTAAAACGTGCCTAAGATTGTCGAAACGAGTTGCCTGCTCTAGAAGCCAACAATGTACAGATCGTCCCACTTCTCTACAAGGATATTGGTGGTGCAATAGGGTGGATGTGGTGATACGAGCGAACAACGCAAAGATGGTGCTACTGTGTTGTATGTCTAGACGATGGTAAGACGGAATAAGTCTTTAGCGACAGATAAAATCGCTTCAACATACCTCTGGCCATGAAGGTATGCACCCTTGCAACGCAGAGCGCCGAATTAGCAGTCGTGTAGAACGGACTAGAATTGGAGATCGCAAGTGGTTCGGCCCGCGTTGTCGCGTTTGCGGTAGCTGACCGCTTCACACGTTATCCTCTTGGAGACAGTTAAGACCGAGTCGAGAACTGAGGGGCAGACGGAGGCAAAAATATTCGGAGGGCTCGTGGAAAGGCCGGCCATACTGAAAGAGGCGGAGACAGCCAGCCGGTAGAGAATCGGTGGTGACCCATTGCACATCTGCCACAGTGTGCGGCAATTGGGCATGTGAGACAGATGCTGTGGTACTCAACCGCATGCGCTGCTTTTGACAGCCACAACCGGATCGTGATGAGTTGGTTCGACCACTAGGAAAGGGGCAACGGTGGCAGGACTGGGATGTTCCAGTTACTCACTTGATCGCTGTTCGGGAACTGGAGGTCTGCCGTGAATATTTGAGAGTGTGTAAACGGATCAAAGCATCTTGGTGAAGTGGATGAGAGCAGCATTTCCAGACTACCTCGATGCACGGAAGTGGGGACGACTGGAACTGGCTGGGACGTCGAAAGCTTGAACTAATTAGGCATGTACCTGATTGGGTTAGGTAGTCTACCACGAACTAGAAGTTGCGAAAAACGTGAATGTTGAGATTGCACTAACGGCGGTAGCTTTTGGTGCGTCTCACACTTGAATTGTACCCAAGCCCCGGTTCTGAAGCCCCGCCTCATTGGACTCTACACTTGTCTTCCAGCTTTGCATGCCTCAATCTACATGCAGCCCTATCGCACAAGCGATCCGGCTTCGAAAAAGTGGTGCGCGTGTGGATATAGCGTCCGGGCTTTCTGATTCTCGAAGCTTTAGCAGCTGGGTATTGACCCGGTAGTGAACCACTGCATAGTCAACGCAGTAACTGTCCTCCCGGCCGAGCCATAAGGCCGCAAGCCTAAGTAGGTGTCCGCGTTGGTGTCGGCGTTGGTGTCGGCGCCGAAGAGGAGTTACTTACAGCGTATAAATGTGCTAACCAAATGTAGCGTACAGCCGTGTAAACAGCGCCAATAGCGCCTCATTCCTTCAGAGTTCCACAATCACGGGAGACGTCAAGGAGCACATAAGGATTCCGGAGCACCCAAAGGCGGATCTACCCAATTACCCTACTCTAACCCAATAATTTCACATCTACTAACCCTAATCCTACCTAACCCTGATCCTATACTAACTCTAATCGGACTAGACCCCCTTATGTGCTCCGGAATCCTTATGTGGGTAACCACGTTCAGATGCTCGAGTAAGCTGACTGCGGTAGCACACATTCGTCTACTACAATTTCACATTACTAGTATTCCTTTGTGAAAGCGCTGATTACGCCTCAACTTCACATCGGCATATATCTTGCGCCATGTGCACCTTCCCCAGCGATTTCCCAACCGACCTCCACCCACCTTCTCCAACAAAATGCAAATCCCTGAACCGCTTTCCCAAGCCGCACTCCTCTGGAGCAGCCTCTTCAGCACCAACACATCTTCAACGATGAATCCCCTCAGCACTCTCTCCTCCCACGGTGCACTAAACACATCCGGCTTCACAAACCCTTCGTTCTCATACTCAGAAGGCAGAAATGCTATATGCGTCTCCGGCATCATCAAAGTCCCCGTAGTCGCTACAACCGTCGAAATCCTCTACAAAGGCCCCGCAAACAACTACGAATTCACCGAATTCCTTACAAATTTCCTCCGCAGGGATACCGATACTTTCGCTACCAGCTTCGGACCTGGCGCCACCACCGTGGATGAGAGCTTTGATATTTTCTCCAAACTCTGCGTTCCTGCCGACGCCGAGAAGACGAATAGTCTTACGAGCGTGCAGTTTCTCACGCATGGAGGTACACTCGACAACACATACTGGGACTTTGCCCCAACATACAGCTACATCGATGCCGCCGCCATCTTAGGTTATGCAACATTCTCCTACGACCGCCTAGGCATTGGACTTTCTTCTCATCCCGATCCTAAGCAGATCGTCCAATGCCCCTTGCAAATCGAACTCGCACACTCGCTCATCCAAAAATTGCGAGCCGGCGAAATCGGCGGCGTGGCGTTCGAAAAGATTGTCGGTGTGGGGCATTCGCTGGGCGCGGCGATCACGCAGGGTGTTTCGAGATTGCATGGGGAAGATTTTGATGTTGTGGTTTTGACTGGGCATTCGGGATTTCATGGGGGTGCCGGGACGGGATTTGCAGCGTCGGCGCAACAGATTGCCAATACGGTGCCGGATCGAGACGAGTTAAAAGGATTGGATAATGGGTATGTTACGCTTGGGCCGGTAGCTCAGGCGTTGCAGTTTGCGTTCTTTTACTATCCGCATTTTGAGGAAGAGAGTACGTTTACAGCCTTACATATATCTTCGCTCGAACGAGAAGCTAACAGATGCACGCAGTCTTTGCAAAGAACCACCGCACCCGCCAAACAAACGCCATAGGCGAAACACTTACTCTCGGCTCCCTATACGTCCCCACACCCTCCTACACCAAACCTGTGCTCATACTAAACGGTCAGCAAGACTATTACTATTGTCAGGGGAACTGTCTTGCAGAGGGAGGCGATGTGACGGCTGATGCGCTAGCCTCGTTCTATCCTGATCGAGATGTCGCGAAATCGAAGGCTGTAACGGTGTCGGATGTGGGACACAATATCAATTTTCATCTAGCGAGGGGGGAGGTGTTTGAGAAGATGTTGGGGTTTGTGAAGGAGGCAGGAATCAAGCCGTAAGCGGTGTGGTGTACTCATTCTATTGGAGAAGTAAGTGCCTGGTTACGGCATTGTGTCGTGTGTCGGGAAAGGTCTCAATGGTATTGAATAAGATGTCAGAGTACTTGGAGGGAGAAGAAGAGTAGCAAATCTGTTGACGTTGAAGCTTGAATATGCTACAAGTACATTCTCCAATCGAAAGAGAAGCTACAAAATCAATGATTCCAGTGTCACACAATATACCCCAGCTTGGCAGTGCTGATAAAGCAGAGCTCCACCCCGATATCCTTCACAATAGAATACACCCGTCCGAACGCCAATCGCCATGATGGCTCATCCCATGCAGTCTTATCGAAGACATCCAGCCGAAAATGCAGCACGCACCTTTTGATACACGAAAGGGAACCTCCCTACCCTCTCACGAAGGAGCCTTAACCTCCAACGCCCCATTCGCGCTCTCCTTTTCCAACTGCCCACCACCTTCCATCTTAACGTCCCCGCCACCTCCCGCAGCACCATTAACTTCTTCCTGTAGCACGACGGGATTCCACCGCATCAACAGCTTTCTAGCGCTAGGCTTCGCGCGGTCATTCTCCCGCCAAAGTTCCGCGAGGACTTCCAAAACGAGATTCTTCACCGGCGGCCGGAACATGTATAGATACTGGAGAGCAGTGCATGCTAAGTCGATGCGCTCCGGATCCTCGGCCATTTTCTTGATCCGCCGTAATATCTCGTGGTCAATAGCGGGCATCTCGGAGAGAAGGCGGAGGAGGATTTTATCCGTGTACTCGACGATGACGATGATGCGGTCCAACAGTCTAAGCGCCCAGATTGGATAGTTTTGCTTTGGTGACGAAGTGACTGTCGGAGCGGTGTTCCCGTTGATGTTGTTGGCTTTGGCGGCGATCTTGGCCGACTCGGCGACGATGGTGTCGTTGTACCACTCTTCATTCAGCCAAGATATGGCAATGTCGAGGCGCTTCTTCCAATCTCTCATGACGTACTCAAGCAGTCCTTCTCTCACCGCATTGCTAATCCCCATGCTTCCCTTGCCCTGCCTCTGTACAAACTCATCCTTGATCCCTTCGTCAGGGTCGTCGAGACCGGCATTTGCACGAGTGGCAAGGCGGGCCAGGATTGTTATCCAGGCGTCTCTGCCGTAGTCGCTCGCAGCGATTCTGTTGAATCCACCCTTTGTGCTTTTGCTCTTCTCTTTTTCCTCAGCACCAGCCAGCATCTCAAATCCCTGACGCACCGCCAATTTCCCGTAAGTTAGGACCTCCTGCTGAGATAGCGGAGGTACCTCTGGTAGCTTGTACGGGGCTAGGGGAGCAGCGGAGATGGGTGCAACATCAGCGGGAGATAACCCATCTAGTCTATTTCCGATCTGTTCTGCGTCCTCAGGCTCGAAGTCGGGCTCGTATTCGTCGTCATCGTCCACCGCTTGGCCGGTTGGTGGGGCAGATGCTGCGCTTTGAGCAGCTCTACTGAGATCGAGGTACCGAGATCGAACAGCCTGTGGAGCCAGGTCAGTACATTTCAAAGGTGAAGGTGGGTAAGTGGGCGAGCAACGAAGATATGATTGGTCATGACGACCGATCACGTGATCATCTTTATGCTCGCAACCTGAAGGTATTGGGATCTTCGAAGGGGACGTAGTCACGTACGTTGATAGCATATCCAAGTTTCGCATCGTCAATCGACTGTAAAACAGGCACAAGTATCCTAAGAAGCTGCTCAGGGTCTTGGAACATTTGCACGTCAAAGGCCGCGGCGTTGCCCTCGGCATTCAGAGTGTACAGCTGTCGATAGCTCACTGGGCCAGGGGGCAGCGGAGCCACAGGAGGGGGCCCAGCCGGGATGCCATTCGGGGCGAGGCCGGGACCTGCGGCCTGGGGTTGGGCTGCCAGACGCTGCCGCTTTGAAGGGTCTAGTCCATCAGTGGGCTCTACTGGTGCAGGCCGCTTGCGATTGTTTTCGTTGAATATGTCCTCGTACATGCGGCGCACACGCTCTACATACTGATGTATGCGGCCATTCTGCGGATTCTCGGGATTTCTATAAAAGTGAGTCAAGTCTAGGATAAGATGGAGAAGTGAGCATACCTCTTAATGAAGTTCACAAGCAAGGCTCGCGTCGTCCGCGCTATGGACTTCATGATGACCTGATTCTTGGGCGTCATTGGCGAGTTTGCCAGTTTCAGCGGGTTGGAGTTGAGAACACTGATCAGAATCTTGTTAGCAACCGGTGGCCGGCGCTGCATCAGCATGCCCAGGCTGTTCAGCACGGCCGTGACAAGCAACGCATCACTATTCCACGTCAGATCTATTCTAGCATACGCAGCAAGACTATCTGACCTGTGATCCCCATGTATAATGTCCAGCAATCGGTCGAGTAATCCTTGTCCTTCAGCCTCGAGGCTTGTATACTGCATCAGGGGGTGGTCGCGGGGCACGAGCGCGAGCGAGATGTCGTTGGGATCGGTTCTCTATGATATGTCAGGTGGGTGCCGGCGTGTCGGAGTTGGTGGTCCTCACCCTAGGGTCTATGATGCCAGGCGTCTGCACCAGCACCACCTGCTGCACAAACTTGACGCAGCAGATGCGTACCCCGGACGGGGCCGAGTCCATCTGGCGTAGTATACTCGATTTGATTGCGAGCATGAGTTGCCAATGGTGGCTATCGTTGCGGTCCGAAACACTGAAAGTACATTCATACATGAGAAATGGTTCTGTAGAGGAAGCTACGGAGGGAATGTTGGGACCACGGAGCGTCCCAGCATGCAGCTCATGTAGACTTGCGCGCGTTCTACATGCGCCGGGGGTCACTTACATGTGTTTGTAAACGAGCGGGTAGAGGGATGCCGCGGCCTGGATGGCGCTCTTGAGGACGCCTCTGTCCTGCACGGTCTCCATGTACAGCTTCAACGTCTCCAGCACCGTCATGGCCACCCTTGCCTTGTCTTCTGGTGCCCATGTCGGCGATGCAAACGTCTCGGCGAGGAAGTCTGCCCCCCACCGGCGTATCTCGAGGCTTGTGTCTGCTTCGGGGGCGCCAATGATAGGCAGCACGCCGGGAACGATGGTGGGATAGTATCTACCGTCGCCCAGCGCAAGGGCACGCGCATTCTCCAGTTGTTGCAGGGAGGTGTGCATGGTTGCGATGGAGAGTGCAGTGCAGGAAAGAGGCTTGTTTCCTTGAAGTATTCACGCGCGTGCTGTCAAACTAAGTAGCGCGACAAAGGCCGAGTATCCACCGCTGCAGACAGCTGCATCCCAGACAATTCCGCGGTCGATCAAGAGGGGGAAGGAGCGTATAAGAAGGAGGAGACGGAGCGAGGGTGGGCGTGTGGTGATTCTACGGTGGTGTGGAGTGGGTGTGGAGTGGGTGTGAGCGTGAAGCTGCGACGGCTGCTGTTGGCCCTTGCCCGCGAACTACCCGCGCCAAGAATACGGCGGCCCGTGCGCCCAAAAAGAGCCGCAACACATCGGACGACTGCTCCTTCCCCGCAAAGAGCTGAACATCGCGCCAGCTGCCCGCCGCCATCATGGGATAGTAAGTTCTCCAGGGGACGCTTCATCGCTGCTCTAGACATCCTGTGCTAACTCATCCAGCAAACCCTTCCAGTCGACCTACTATGACGAGAAGATGCGGGCGCAACCCGCCCTTTTGCGCGCCCGCGCGCCCTACCTGATCAAGAACACCCTCACCGGCTTCGCCATCTGCGGCCTAGTCGTCGGCATCTGTACGCCCGCCAGCACACCTATGTTCTGGACTGCCATCTAACTTGGAGCAGATGCGTACACGATCAACGTCATCTCTCAGGACGAGTTCGACGATGTCATCGTCCCCGACGAGCCCCTCAAGCGATCCGTGCAACAACCCGGCGGCACGACCCAGAGCGTACAGAAGGCAGTGGTAGCGAGGAGGCATCAGGAATAGGAAAACATGTTTTCGTAACAGCATGGGATCGCTGCAGTGGCTCGAAGAACTTCAGCAGTTGTAAATTGGTGTACAAATACATACAAGCATTGGGTGGCGCTACGGCATGTACTGGACGAGAAATAACAGCACTTGAATTGGCGATTAGCCAGAACTTTTTGAAGAGGCCATATTGTGCATCTCTCACGTTCATTCGTCGTGATTCTACCTGCAGCCTCGGTTACACTGCATGACGAGACATGGAAGCCTTCCAGCCTCGTCACCTTCTACTAGCAGAACTCCTCCAGAGCTTACACACTTTCGATACAGGTTGAACCACGATGAGATGGCCGATGCCGCTTTGCGTTTGACCGAGATCATCGCGCTTCTGCAGAAGACATGCAACAAGCCCATTCCACCAACCCGCAACAAGCTACCCGATCTTACACCAGATGACTCGAGAACGCTCTCTATCAAGCAGGAGCTCGACATCGTAAACTGTCTTAGCTATTTGGCCTCGTATAGTGACAACCCTGATCGAGTTTTGGCACTCTGCGTTGAAGAGAAGTCCGATCACGAAGGTCTAGTTGTGTCGCTTGCTACGAATACAGGCTCAACGGCATATCTTGAGCAAGGCGTTCGGAGTATTATGGAAGTACTGCAGTGCCAGGCTCGTGGTCCGTATCTCGCACGGACTAGAGGCAATGGACTGATATGTGTAGATACTGCAGGAGATCATCTAGAAACTCTGCTACTTCGAGTATTGGCGCATGGACGGGCCCGCGTTGTCAGACGGCTAGGATTGAAGGGCTCCGCTGAAAGCACCACGGCGGCACGTCTTGAGAAGGTGGTGCATTATGCCAAAGGAAAGCAAATCTTGGCATCACAATCCCTACAGTCCCTTATTAGCCTCAGTGGAGATTTCTCTCGTCATTCCAGGGCATTCAGAGAATCCGCATCCGATGGTACACTTCTCACTATACTCACAACAGCGTCGCAAATCGGGAAGCAACACCGCGAGGACATAGACACAATCCTCGTCCGACTCGTCAGCAAGCAATGGTCTCTGAGCATCAAAGAAGCCCTCAAGTGTCGCCTCGGCCACCTGGGCCACTACATTCCAGCTACAAAGTGCCTCCTGCGGTACGCTCAGCGGCTGGCTTTGTTCCGCGCCTTTGAAGTCATCCCAGTATACTTGAAACCCGTCGATCTAAGCCCTATTGTCAACAAGTCGGCCATCAACAACAAACCAGTCTTGAACAAACATTACAAAGTCCACGCAGAAGTCCAGCTCCTAGCGCATTACGAGCATATCGACCCCGCATACCCACCACGCATCCTCAAATCCAGCAAAGACGCATGCTTTCTCTGTGATCTCTTCATCAAGGTTCACGGAACATTCCATATCCCCAAGACTCATGGAAGGGTCTACGATCTTTGGGCGCTTCCAGATATGAAGAATAGAAATTCCCAGGACCGAGGAGAGCATACTTGGACGGCTGTACTGAAAAAATTTACCAGGGAGATCGAGGCGCTGCTGTCGAAAGTTGCGACTAACAAGAAATTGAAGTTGGTGGATCCTACGGAGAGTGGGATCTTCTCGCTGGCATCCACGTCGACGCAAAGATCAAAAAGTTCTTCGTCGGATTCAAATGGGAGTCTTACTGATCGGTCTGAGCGAGAGTCGATGTCGAGCGCGAGCGAAGCGGACTTCGATTGGCTAGATTTAGATATAGACGAAGCCGAAGCGATAGACGGAACGCCGGAAGAAACGTCGGGACCTCAAATTATGCCAGCCACTACGGTACAACCGGTTCACCAAATCGCTAAGCCCGACCGTGTCGATAGTGCGTGCCCAGAGATGATACCAGTCGTCGAACTCCAACCCGGAATGGCGCAGATCTACACCTTCGATAACGACCACACATGCGTCCGTTTCCATACTCGCAAGATTCACATCGAGTTCTCGCGTTCGCAGGCAGACTTCCTTGTTTCTTCGTCGACCATGAGCCGCAACGTCTCGGACATGCACATCCATGTCACTTGGCTTAGTCCAAGTCAAGCCATGCAAGCTGTAAAGGAATGGGGGCAGGTCATTGCGGATCTCAGAGAGCATTGGACGACCATGGTGCCCGAAGAGAAGGTTTTGTTAGGCGAGACGGGTCTTCTGATTCGGAATGGAGAGGATTTGGTACAGATTAAAGCGCGCAGTGCTTGACACAGGAAGTCGATGGTATAGATTAGCAATTCGAAATAGATGGGTAGGGGAAGTCAGTTGGATCCATTCCAACAGAAATGGATCGACAGTCTGTTGGCACTGTTTCTATGACAAATATCCTTTGCTCGTTCTCTTTCCTCTCCAGATTCACCAACGGCGAGTAAATCTCTAGTCCTCTCCCAGGATTTGACGTCACTCAACACCTCTTCTCCGCCCTCTCCACATACATCACTTCCAGGTACAAACCCTTTGTCGCAAACAGGCCTTGCTGAAACATTCAGGGGCAGTTCTTGCAGTTGCATTGTCGATTTCATCAGCATCAGCAGCCAGCGCCGTCACTCCACTTTCGATGTTAAACATCATGAGTGAAACTAAAGCCGGCAAATCTCCAGTAGACCCCAACAGAGACTTTCAAGAGATTGCAGCTAGTTCCCGTATGGTATGGGATAGGAAAAAGCTGGGCGAGTGTCGAAATATACCATGTCCGTTTTCATGACCGTAATGCAGTCTTGCCTTCCCGGCAACACCGAGTTTGAGTATGGGTCTCGAAGTAGATACTCACTGATTTCCAATGTGATATCTAGGGACACCAAAGATAGAAAGATCTAAGAGAAGCCTTTCCCTAGCCGCTAAGCCGAGCGTAAGGCAAGCTAGTGAGCCCATCAGAACCATGGCAGTAAGCGAGAGTGAAGGGCTCTGGAATAGGGCCTAGCAACAGTGACATACCGGCCCTGTCACTCATCGATCTCTTTGTTTGACTATTCCCATTTGGACCCGGAAATAATTGCGTCGCCAAAAGCCGCGATCACAAGACTGTGATCTGTAAAACCTGTGCTTAGGGTATTTCAGGCCTGTCCCAATATGATCACCATTTGGGAACATAAGCCACCGTTGGATGATCCGTGAAGACGATACGAGTGACGTCGAAAGAAACTCTCGGAATACCAGTGGTAGGAAGCTAGAAGGATTTATCGTCCTGCTTCCTGCTCGCTGTGTAGGACCAATGTAATGTAGCCGACGTAGGTGCCGACATCGTTCCGTTAAACCAATTAGTGGACATGAAATTAATCATCGTCTCCACGCGGAGATGCAGAACCAAAGAATTTGTCCACTTCCTCCACACAACCATGGTTTACCGCGACTCCGTGAGCCTATCCAACAGCTCATTTCCTAGTGAATTAGTAAGTTCTGCAGGATCAGACATGGCGGTCGAAGGTTGTTTTGCAGTGTGTGAACGAAGGTTTGTGGTGCGGGGGCCTCGGGCAATTAGTCCCCGCCACCATCTCCAGCCACCTTGTACCACTGATACGTGCCCTGTACAACTCACGGCCACCTTTATATCAGCGGGGAAATGTCGTTGGAAGGGCGTGAGAACGATAAACGAGCTATGAGCCGAGCATCTCGCCGAGAAAATCAACATGTCGCGTGGCAAGGTGGAGAAAGACTTAAGCACTCAAAAACTTCAGACGGACTCTTCTCGTCTTCTTCAGATCTCGTAAATAGCTATAGCGACTGTCGCTGTGCTCTCTCTCTATCGATTTTGTATCTCCGCGTTGCACGCAACCCCGCATTTGACATCTCCGCACCACCACGGACAAAACGTCCGCAACAACGCGTCTCCGCAAAGCAACCCAGTGGCCACTTCCGAACAGACAATACCTATCTGCCGTCTTTTGAAATGGCGACCGAAGCAGCCGTCCCGAAGAAGATCTTGCTTTTTGGTGCCACCGGCGTGATCGGCAGATACATACTCCAAGCAGTCGTAGACTCGAAAGCGAGTTTTGAAAAGATCGGCATCTTCACGTCTCCTGGAACAGCAGAGAAGAGCAAAGATGACATCGATGCGCTCAAGGCGAAAGGAGTGGACGTTATCGTCGGAGACGTCAACGATGGGGGAGATGTGAAGAAAGCGTATGAGAGTAAGTTCAGCCACACCTCCGCAACGAAGCGACACTAGCATCGCAACGACAACCACTACAAGAGTAAATCATCTAAATGTAGAACATAACAGACTACGACACCGTCATCTCAGCTCTCGGCCGCAACGTCATACTGACCCAAATCTCTCTTCTCAACCTCGCCGAACTTTCATCCACGATCAAACACTTCTACCCCTCGGAGTACGGCACAGACATTGAATACTTCCCGTCCTCGATCTCCGAAAAGCCACATCAGCTGAAGCTGCAAGTACGAGATCATATTCGCAAAGAGATCCGCAAGCTCAATGTGACTTACCTCGTCACGGGCCCTTACTCCGACCTCTACATTAGCAGGCCGGGCAATCCAAAGGCAGGATCATTCGATGTGAACGCGAGGCAAGCTGTTCTGCTGGGTACTGGGGAAGAGAAAGTCAGCTTCACGACGATGAGGGATGTAGGCCGCCTCCTCGTGGCCGCTCTCAAAACGCCTGCAACTACCTCCCCGCGTACACTGAAGGTTAATAGCTTCACTACTACGCCCAAGGAGATCCTTGCCGAGTTTGAGAAACAGACGGGTGCGAGATGGGAAGTTGGATACACGCCGCTTGATGAGCTCAAGAAGCTCGAAAGTGAGGCGTGGGAGCGAGGTGAACCTTTTGCTACGGCGCTGACGCTGAGGAGGATATGGACGGAGGGAGGGACATTGTATGAGAAGAGGGATAATTGGCTGATTGGAGAGCCGGTTACGGAGACTTTGGAGGAACAGGTAAAGCTTGCTGTGGAGAAGCAGGTGGCTGTGGCTTGAAGTGAGAATCGTAGGGGGGCTGGGAGGGCCGTGGCACATGTCTTCAAATTGTCACTGGAAGCTGGGAAGGGGTTCGTATTTCGTTTGATACGCCCAAATTTAAAGACACTACTTTCGAAAAGGGGGTTTATGAACGAGGATTGTAGGGATAGGTGCACGTAAGCACGTTTCACTGACCCATTCGTATCCCAGCCGGGGGCACAAAATGCGTCGTAAAGGCAAGGACTCAGGTGGCTCTAGTATGCGCCAGTAAGTTCTGAGGCCCTTCTGGAAAAGCTTCGCAGAGCGAGCTGTAGTCAAGCCTGGCTCCGGCAGATACCCACACGCATGCTACCAAAAGATAGAATTACGCTGTTCGATTCACCGAGCGCCACGAGTGCGTGGAGATTGAATTAGGGGCGTGGTATGTGCCGATACCAACCTAGACAATGCTCCAATATCGAACATGATCACCCAGGCCTCCTTGCTCCATTCACACGTCTGCCAAAGCCGCGGTCCCATAATCAAGAGAATAGTACAACATCGATGACAAAACGATAAATTTGGGGTATGTAGCAATTAAAACTCCAGAGCATAGCGAACCCGCCTCCTTCCCGCTCTTCTCGACCTCCATCTCCGTGTCTCCACACCAGCCCGCCTGACCAGCTCGCCTTTCCACCCCGCCAAACAAGAACAGAAAATACAAATTACAAACGAGAGTATATGCCATACAAGGCCCGTCTAATAACGATAAGGGGTGCTCCGTGGCTATGTTGTAAGGGAGATTATGTGATAAGCAACGCTCCAAACGATGCAGGAAAAAGCCGGCTATGCGAGGCGGTCGTAACATGTGAAAGTGATGCATGCGTAGGCATGAGTGGTGTGGAAATGTGGAAGCAGCGGTCCGATGCAGAATGAAGGCGATGAGACGGTCGTAGCAGGGTCAGGGCGTAGTCGTGAGGCGTCGAGATAGGGACATAGCGAGATAGTTGAGATGGTGTGGCGAAGGCGGAAGCGAGTCACACTAAGGCCACCAACCCATAGCCTTATAGCTCTCAATGATCTGCTCGATACCCTCCTTTGTGAGCTTCTCATGCTCATACCTGCATACTCGTTAGCCAGACATCCCCCAATTCGCAATCAAATAACCACTCACTTAAACCCCGTCTCCTTCTCAAAAAGCCTCCCATCCAAGCTCAAATCCGTATCCTTGAGCAACTCCTTCTCCATAAACGGACTCAACGGCGTCGTCTGGTTGATTCCAGCTTTGTTCTGCAAGTCCGCCCATGGATCCAGTGTCTCGTCGTTTACCTCGTCGACCACATGGTCTAGATTTAATCGTGCAAAGGCGGATATGAGCGTACCGTGGAAGCCGGTTTCGATGTTGAAGGTGTCGTGTATTAAGCGGGACATGACGCCTTGGGCTGTGGGGAGGTTGCTCGTTAGTGGAAAGTTATACTTTTGGGGGCGAGCTCGGATAAGGTTTGAGGGGAGATCCGCTGTGATGGGAGTCTGAACTTACAAGTGTTACCGTGATCCACAATGTTGAATACGGGTGCTGGTTTCCGGGGCGTTGTTGCTGTGCCGTACCACTCGGCAGCCGTCCAAAGCGCTCGCGATACGTCGTCGACATGCACCGTGTTCTGCCGCAAGTCCTCTTTCCACAACCACCGCATTTCCTTGCCGAGAAACTGATACACGCGCGCCATGCAAAGCGCCGTGCCCAAGAACTTGCTCGTATACGGGCCGTAGACATGAGCCATGCGCATGACAACGAGGTTCAAGCCCTCAATCTTGGACAAGTCCTCCTCAGCCTGCAGTTTCCACTTTGCCAACTTAGACCACGGCTTCAGCTTATCCGTCTCCTTGCGCGGATTCGAGTCCGGCTTGTACACCATGCCTGTGCTGCTCTCGACGTAGCACTTGATCTTGCGCTTGGCCGCCTCCTTGCCCATGGCCATGGAGAGCCCGTACGAGCGCATCTTGTAGACCTCATCTTCCTGCGAGAAGCGCGTTTCGCCGCCGCAATTGAAAAGGTAGTCGAACTGCTTGCCGTCTGCGCGGTCGAATATCCGGCTGAACGACTCTGCATCGCTCGTCAGCTTCTGCCCATGTAGCGACACCTTGCCATGGCTGCGTATGTTCTCGGGATATGGTATGGGTACGCACGTTCTCGCGACGCATCCGCCTGCACGAAGCGTTCCCTTGTGCACACGTTCTTGAATTCCGGCGCGAGCCAAGCGAGCTCTGGCAAGTGTTTGTCGACCAGCCGCAGTTCCGACGCAAGGTTGTTATCGTGAATGTACTTGGCGAGATACCGTCCGGTGTAGCCTGCGCAGCACAAAATCAGCAAATTGCCCCTTCTCTCCCAGGGACGACGCCCAGTGACGCACCCAGACCCCCGACTATCAGAACAGCCGGCTTCTCGCCGACAGCGGTAGCGGGGTTGCTCCCCGCGCTCTCAGCCATGGCGGAAGTTGCGCAGAGAGAGCAATTCGATCGGAGGAGAAGGGCGGCGTATGTAGTGCTGTGTATTTTGCAGAGGATGTGGGCGCGAACGTGTATCTGTAACCTAGCACGGAGCAGATAATGGACTGCTGATCGAGCTCAGGCTGCAACCGCACGAAGTCTGGACAGGGGAGCCTCGCTATTGCTTCCGTCAGGCGCAGACGGCGGGGACCGGTTTTGGGGATGCAATTGCAGGGGCGTGCGCATGCGCCGCGAATTGGAGAGGAGAGTCTCAGCGTCGTGAGCGGCAGGATCAGGAATCAGGATCAGGATCGGACGCGGGGACCAGGAAACCTTGGGCGAGACGCAGCGTTCGGGTGCTCGATGCGGCGAGGGGCAACTACAGTGTATGTTCTACGGAGGGGCGGGTGGATGATATACATGAAAGGAACTACAAGAGTCAAGGCCCGCAGGACGCATTTGGACGACGGCGGGCGATAGCGTTGGAGCATCACGATTGCCTTCCATCGTGATGGCCGCGCCGGGACGATGTGGAGCTGTGGCTGCATCCCCATGCACACCATCGCAGCGGCCTCGCATTGCTTCTGCGCAGGTTCCCTCTGGACCCGTCCACGCCAGGCACACGCAGCACCCGCCGCTCCCACAAGCGTGCCACTCTTCACTCACGGCGGTGACGACGGGATGCACGGGAGCGAGGTACGACGGCGCGCTCCCGCACAGCTGGCTCCCAGTCGCATGACATGGTCGGCCGCTTGGCGAACAAGATCAGGGGCACGGCACTGACTTGGGGGCGTTCGCACTCCTGGCAGACAAGCATTTTCTTCGTCTCTAAATACTCGCACACCAAGATCCACGCCCTCTCCGCAATCAGCTAAACATACCCTCCGCACTGCACACCTCGGGGCCAAAAAGCAAGTCGATGCACACGCGAACACACGTCCCGCGTCGACGATCTGCGTCTGCAACGCTCGCACACCAGCCTGCAGATCGACAGCTGTAGGCCCTGGAGCGGGAAAGATTGGCCCTCTACGCGAGCTCAATCTTACAGCGACTGAGTGACTCTGGGGATGCCAGACGCATTGAGTTTTACAATGTCTTGCGTCATGTCGACGTTCGGATCAAAGCAGACTCTGCAGTCGTGGTCCCGAACTCAATCGCAACCGACAGCAGGGCCCCCCTAGCATAGCACAATTGAGGCGCCCAGAGGAGATGATGATGACCTGACAGCACGCAAATATGGGAACGGGCTGGCATCAGGGCGGACAGAGCATGCATCCATTGGGTGCCCTAGAGGCATCTCCCCATAAACGCGGTTGACACTCGCCCGGCACCAAAGCCACTTGCCACTTTCCCCGCATCCTGTTCGTTCTAATGGTTGCTTTTGACGTGAACCATACCGTTGCTTTTGACCTCAATCATGTCGTTGCCTTTGATATCGGCCATGAGCTGACCCGCAATATTACCGATCTCTATTGCGTGAGTCGTGTGTGACTTCAACATTGCATAATGACGCGCGAGCTATTCCACCCCGAAGGACTCCGGAAACACACAATGCTGCAATATAGTATATACCCGTATATATAGGCGAAGGCAGTATTGACGGTCGACGCCGACCTTCCACTCAGGGCCCGCATCGAGGCAGCAGACGCGGCTCGCCGGCACAACGCATTCAGTGCAACGGACCCGCCAGTCCGTCACAGATCGTCCCGCACTCGCAGCCAGCATGCAGCATGTCGCTTACCCGCCTTGACCGCACATCTTGGATACAGAGGTCAGGCTCGCAAGTACCTTGGACGGAAGATAGACATCGCTTGCATTGGACTTGTGTACTGTTTTATGATTGTGTACTTGAATTAATGAGCAATTCTTCAAAGTAATGACGCACACTATATGCATGCTGTACTGGCTATCGAAACCAGCGCGGTGGGGCAATTGACAAAAGATCGACCGCTATGCATAGTATGAATTTAAAAGCAGATTCGGAAATCAGATTGAACCGCTGTAGCCGTACTCACCGCCAACCGAGCCATGCTACCTGCCTGATCCCCTGTTCGCCTGATGCTTTCGGCTATTCCGGGATGCCTGTCATGCGACCCCACCGAAAGAGTCTGAGGACCTTCCAGATCTAAAACTCCCAGTCCTCCTCCACAGATTTGATCGCCCAATCGAATTTTTCACGCAGCGTCTTCGAAAAGAAACGCTCGATCGGTACGTTGAACTTCTTGGAGAAGACGACAGTGAGGCGAGGATCGATGTAGTTCTAGTCGTGTTGTTAGCATGGAGGTATGGTTCTAGGCGACCGTATACTCACGATCTTAGAAGTGCCAAGGGCAACCTCCTTGTTGCCCTCCTTGTCCTCCATCTGGATCTTACTGGTCTCAATCCTCTGCTCAATCTTATCTATGTTCGCTTCCATCTTTTCCACCGTCGGGCCCTTGCCTTCAGCTTCCACTTTGCTAGTCTTGTGCTCTTTCTTCATCTTCTTCTCCAAATCGGTGACGACCTCCAGACGTTCGTTGAGCTCCTTGGGCTTCATCTCCTTTTCGCCTTCGGCCTTAAGCTTCTCGTTGTCTTTCTCGAACTTCTTCGTGATCTTCGAGCGCTGCTCCTCCACTGTGGACTCGATATGTTGCTTGACCCATTCATCGTTCAGGTCCTCTGGGCGCTCAAAGTATTCGGCACCTTTCTTCTTCTTGATCTTCGGATCGATGTCGATCATCATCTGCTTCGTCCGCCATACTTGGTACCGAAGACCGTTGATCTGTAATAAGTTAGCGTTGCGATGCTGACCGTTGGCGAAGCACATACCTTGTCTTGCATCTTCTCGATGGACCCAGCGTGACCAGCCGCAACAGTCCGTTTGTGATTACAAAGAATGGCGACCTGTCGATTGGCGTCGTTGTACTCTTTGACCTTCTCCGGTATCGTGCCCGTCGGCTTCATCTCCTTGAGAAGGCGAGCCATGGTCCATGAGGCGTTGTAGGTACGGAACACCTTTGCCGTCAAGCCAGCCATATAGCCCGTCAGGTGTTTGTTGAGGGCGGAAGTCGTCAGACGGTCGAAGATATCGTCACCAGTCGTCTTGGGAGCCTTCTTGAAGATCTTGAGGTTCTTGAAGACTTGCGGGTCGACAGTGACTTCGTCGTAGAAGCGAATACTGTCTTTACCCAGGAAGTCGAAGATGACGAAGTGTGGTGGCTTCAGAGTGATGTGCTCATATTTGAGGGAACAGCAGCCCACAGTATCTGCTTCATCTTCGCCCTTCTCGTTACCCGCACGGAGAGCAAATTGATCGATCAGATAGATAGCAGTGGCGCGCTGACGATCAGCCATCTTCTCCGATTTGAGGTCTCGGCGATAGTCCTTCCGGATCGTGTCGATGTGCTTCTTCAACTCCCTGGCCTTCTCAAACTTCTTGAAGTCGCTCTGGCCTTTGATGTCGGAGTTGGCCGCAAGCATGACGTACTTGTAGGCACCGTTGATGTTCTCTTGCCACATTGCAAGCCAGGTCCCTTCGTGATCATGTTTGATCTCCTTCCAACTGTGCCCCGCGGGCGGGTCCGGCACCTTGGCTTCTTTGCCGATGTTGATGGTGATCTGCTCCGGCAAGACGCGCTTCTTCCACTTTCCAGTCTTGGGGTGCTCACCACGGCCGCGGAACAGACCGGGTGGTTCGACCCTAAAGTTGCCGACCTTCTGCTTGCGACCGTCCCATGTGCAGAACATGTAAGGTGCCTCAACCGCGTCTTTCTCCGCCTTGAGCACCTTCTTTTCAGCGGCTGTCAAAGCCTTCTTCACAGCCTTCTCGGCCTCGAAGTGCTCAAAGATGGGCTTGAAGTCGCATTTTTCGAATTTCTTGATCTTGACTGTGTTACCTTCCTTGTCTTTCCCGTGACCGGTCTTGTCTAGAATGGTTGAAAAATCTTCGAAGAAGTTCTTGACGAATGTTGGGTTCTCGACGTTGTGTGTGGAGCTGAGCATGCCGCCAAAGGCTGTGGCCACTTCTTCGGCATCCTTGTGCAGAGTCACCGGAACGCCATCGTAGACCAGCTTGACGTTCTTCGGGAGAGGTTGGTATTCGGGTGGAAACACGACACCGTTGTGCTCTAGCGTGGACCACTTTTTGGTGCCATCGCCCTTAGCTGTGTTCTCCCACCAGCGGTAATCCTCCTCTTCCTCTTCAGCTAGCTGGTCCTGCTCAGTCTCGGCCTTGCTCTTCGCCTTGCCCTTCTTTGCAGGAGTGGCGGGCTCGGCTTTCACCTTGGCTTTGGTGGTCTTTTTCGCTGCCACTTTCTTGGCGATAGGCGCATCTGAGTCCGATTCGGCCTTCTTGATGCCGTTCGAAGCCCTCTTCGCGGCTGGCTTGGCCGCTGGCTTTGCCGCTGGCTTTGCGATTGGCTTCTTCGTCTTCGCCAAGGGCGTATCGTCCTCGCTGTCAGTATCGGACTTTGCCTTGCGCTTCGCCGCGAACTTCTCCTTGGTCCTGATAGTCTTGGCTTCTTTCACGGCAGCCTTCTCAATCTTTTCCTTTTCTTTCACGAGCTTCTTGTTGAGCGGTGTATCCGAATCGGACGATTCGCCGATCTGGGCGGCGGTGGCCTTGGGCGGTTTCCTGATCTTCAGCGGAACGTCGCTGAGGTCCGACTCGGATTCGCCTCTGACCTGCTTGGTCTGCTGCGATGTCCGGCGCCGCTTACTCTAGGGAGAGTCAGCGTTCTGCATGCAAGGGGCCAAAGATGGAACGCACCAGAGGTTTATCATCTTCATCCGAACTGCTAGCTTCCTTGTACGTCTTGCCATTGGTGAGGCTGTTGCGGGCCTTGCGCTTGCCGTTGCTGGTGCCGTTGGCGGGTGGCGCGTCGATGTCCATTTCCTCGACGGGCCCCATGCGGATGGAGACACCGGGCTCGACATGGCCATTGGACGGGATCTGCTTGTCCATGGTCTTGTCGATGCTCTTGGGGATGGTGTCGGCGGATTTTACTAGAGGGCGCAAATTAGCTATGGTGCGGTTGCGGGGTGCGGGGGACAAAGCGCAAAGTGCAAAGGCTAGGTGGGCGCGTTCGGCGAAGTCGGATACGACTAAGGCAGCGATGGCGACCGGCAAAAGTCGGACGCGTTGCGAAGAGATACGTGGAGCGCGTGAAACAAAAGGCCGTTTGCGCAGAGAGACTTACCTCCATTGCGGCCACGCGCAAGGGGCGCATCGTCTTCAGACGACGACATGGTGGGCAGTGGAGCGAGCGAGCGGAGATGGCGGTGATGGAATTCAGAACGACCAAGTCCTTTATCTGCGGGCGTGTCAGACGCAGCTGGAGCTGTAGCCAACGGAGGCGCAGAGTCGGTGTGAGAGCAGGGGGCGACGGGCGCGGGCGAGGCTGAGAAAAGCACGCTGCGCGCAAGATAACAGGGTGGAGATGGCGGTGGAGGAAGGAAAAGTGAAGGATGGGCGCAAGTGAGGAATGCGGGTGCTTAAAAAGAGTGAAGGGAGACTGCGATCGAGTCCCTGCCGCAGCCACTAAGTCCGCTTATTTTGGTAACAATCGTTAGCCAGAACACGCCGAACCCGGGCATGCGAACAGCGAAGTTCAGCTCCCAGGGGAAGCTCGCGCACGTGTTTCCACGCAGCAACCAGAAGGACTCGACTGCCACCTACAAGATGATATCTACTCGTCGTTGTGAGCAGTTAGCGGCCGTCGCACCACATCTTGCACCTGCAGCCCTCTCGCGCCAAGCTTACTTAGTCATGTTCCGTAACGTGAAAGGGCTCTGAAGCATCTCGCGCAAAGCCGTACAGCTTCCCATCACCCGCCAGCCAGAACCGCAGTCGACCACGGACCCACCGGCTGCCTGCCATCTCCACTCCATCTCAATTGCTCGTCCCTACCACAATGCTTTCACGAGCTGCACGTCCGGCTCTGAGGGCTGGTGTGGCCGCCGCACGGTACGATCCCCTGCCCGCAGCTTTTCCCGCACCGCGACAGCTGCATCGCCGTAGCATCGCCAATGGCATCAGAAACTGACTAGAACCGCGTGATACAGGCCGGCCACCCTCCCCGCCTCGAATGCCGCCACGTACGCCACGCTGCGCGAGATCGAGGGCCGTCTCAAGTCGATTCGCAACATTGAGAAAATCACCAAGACGATGAAGATTGTCGCCTCCACCAAGCTCACACGCGCCCAGCGCGCCATGGCCTCGTCGCGCACCTACGGAGAATCGTCCAACACCGTTTTCGAGAACGCCGAGACCAAGTCGTTGGAGGGTGACGGCAAGAAGACGCTGTATGTCATCTGCAGCTCCGACAAGGGCCTCTGCGGTGGCATTCACTCGGGTATGTCGAGGGCGGTGCGGAAGATGCTCCTGGAGCAGCCCGAGGCCGACCTCGCAGTCATTGGCGAGAAGTGCAAGGCGCAACTCAGCCGTTCCAACGGCAAGAACATGGCCCTCAACTTCGGAGGCGTTGGCAAGGACGTCCCCACCTTCGCCGATGCCGCCTCCATCGCCGACCAGATCACCCTGCTCCCGACCGACTACTCGTCCATCAAGATTGTCTACAACAAGTTCATCAACGCTCAGAGCTACGAGGCTACCGTTCTTGAGGCCTACTCCCCGGAGGCTATTTCTCAGTCCTGTATGTCTTCTGCATCTCTGTACATGTTTTTCCCAACTGACGTGAACAGCCAACTACAGCGCTTTCGAGATTGATGACGAAATCCTCGGCAACCTCAGCGAGTACTCGTTCGCCAACTCGCTCTACTGGGTATGTTTGGAGACCTGTGACCGTGTTTCTAGCTAACGTTGTGTCAGGCACTTGCCGAGGGCCACGCCTGCGAGCAGTCCGCCCGACGAAACGCCATGGATGTACGTATACTACCAAACACCCCCACGCGGGTCAGAGAGCTAATGTCTTGCAGAACGCTTCCAAGAACGCCGGCGACATGATCACCAAGTTCCAGATTTTGTTCAACCGAACTCGCCAAGCCGTCATTACAGGCGAACTTGTCGAGATTATCACTGGTGCCGCTGCTTCGGAAGAGTAAGGAGGTCGCCATGTCACACTACATATCCCAAAACGTCGGCTCAATCACCCTGGTATTGGCTGTGTAGAATAAGTATTTGTTCAAATGCTCCTTTGTACCACAATAACCTGAACTTGAGTGCCTCGTCTGCCCTGCCTTGCTGTTCATACCGTGTGCTAGCCGGGAGCGCTACTGTAACATGCTTTCTGCGATCTCTCCATAGGCTCGTAGTTTTGAGTTTCAGGCCACGAACCCCGTTCGCTCACGGCAAGAATGTCACGCGACGGATCAAGTCTCAATGCATCCACCTGCACTTCCTTTTCCCGTTCTCGTCGCATTGGCCCACAGCGACCACCTGGTGCGGCGCTGGTAGGGGTCTCATGCCGCTCCTGCGCTGCCTGTCACGAAAAGCGTTCACACGCGGCTTGTGCTAGGAAGGTGACGGAGAGCCGAACGGGGCGTTGGATCCTTTCCGAGCTGGCCTTGTGCCTATAGCGGATAGGCTGCGTCTTGATAGGGGCATAGCGCGCGGCCAATAAGCGGCCGAGTGCGAAACATTGCCGGCCGTTGAAACACGACCGCCTCTTTTTTCGCTTTTGCCGGAAAGCGCTGCTAGACTAGTTCGTCGCGCTGCTGCAGGAGTTCTGTTGGTGGGCAGGAGGTGTTTGAGTCGAGGGCGAAGCGGAGCTGGAACTATAATATGCGGTCGTAAGACGACGCTTGTTGAATGTTGCTTCTTGACCGTTCTTCCCGTCGCGTTGTTGTTGTCCCCTTCTTTTCTACGCCTGCTACCATTTGCAACGCAGTTTGACGACGGCTAACGCGCGCTTAAACGAGTGCTGTTCCACGGTCCGACAACTGGGTTTCAGACCGCAGACTGCAGTTGTGCAACGCGACCAGCGACCGGGTTGCGGGCCAACCACAAACGTGAAGAGGTCGTGTGGCATTGCTGTGAAGGCTCGATTTGGGATTAGGGCTTCTGCGGTTGGGGCGCGCTTGGTTCCTGCGAACGGTTTCCCGTTTGAGGCGCATTTAGGGAACGGTTCTTGAGAAGGGTGGTCCCCGTCTGTCTCTCAACGGAACTGCACCATCTTGGACTTCAACGCAACAACGACGACGACAACGACGACAACAACAACGACAGAAGAAGCAGGAAAACAAGCAATATGGTTCCGGAAACAACGTACAGCATTATGAAGGCGAAATTGGTGGACGTGAAGCAGCTCTTCCAGACAAGACACTATACCCAGTGCGCCATGCTCTGTGAACGACTGACTCGCGCGAACCATGAGGTATGGCTCCCACAAACAGCCTTCCACAAGACCATTTCGGGTCGAAATCGGATGAGTCTCACGACAACGAATAAAATGGCTAATGTGATTACAGATCCATCCTGTGCATCTCGCATATCTACACTTTTACCTCGCCATGTCCCACGACACCATGGCGCGCGAAGCAACATGGAAGCATCGCGCTGCGGAACTCGATCAGGCGGAGCAGCACTACCTTGCTGCCCTCGAGGCAATCAATACTCCCGATCCACGGGAATTGGTTGACGTACCGGAACGATCACCCCACTCGCCTGCTTCAGACGACGACGCAGTGCCCAACGGACGCCGTACGTCAGACGCCTCGCAACATTCCATCGCATCAAGCGCAACATCCGTCGCTGATTCAGATACGGAAACCACCCCGAGAAAAGCCTCATCACCCTCCTTCCTTAAAGCTCGCGCCCTCTTCGAAACCTCACCAGCGCGACCCAGCACACCCCCAAAATTCCAGTCCCGCGCACCCTCAAAGCCCTCCAAACTAACAATCAAAAAACGGCCCATTCCCATAGTCGCACCCAACGCCGCCCAAGCCTACCACGAAGAGCAATTTTCCTCTGACCTATCCGCCTTCACCACCATGATCAAGACACATCTCGCCAATGTGCTCGCACTAAAGGAAACTACGCCTGCGCCTAGCGCTGCTGCGAGGTTTCCCGTTACGCGGAGTAGGAGCTCGACCGTGAGCTCCTCGTGGTCGGATAGTCGGGGCGAGGCAAGTGAGCGTGAGGAGGAGCGGCCGCGGCGGGCGCGACGAACGTTGAGTGTCCGGCCGCGGTTTGATCCGCAGAGTGTGAGGGCGCTTTGCAGTGAGGCGCTTTCCGAGTTGTGAGGGTAGTGTGGATGGATGGGGTAACGATGGAGACGGGTAAAAGAGATGGAGGACGACGTCGTATGACAGAGATGAACGACCATGACACGGATTCATTCGATCGCTGGCGATGAATGCTTTTTGGTCTTGAAACTCCCGAACGCAAACACGCGAACACACCAACGCACAATTCTCCTTTGTGGCAGCGAACTTCTTTTCTCACGGTGGCAGTTTGGACTTGCAAATTGATACCCGATCCTCAGGCCGCGGTTTTTGGGCTTCTGTTTTGTGCTTTTGCGCGTGGGCTGGCTTCTGAGAGCTAACGGATGGGTGTGGGTGGTAAAGGGTCTTAGTTTTGTATGTTTACTTGTTTGTATGATTTGTGTATACTTGGGGCATGTGTCGCCTATCGAAGAAAAATAAGGGAGGAATGAGTCGTTTTACGGGACATTGAAGTTGTAGCAATCGTTGGATATCGTTCATCGTACAGGGGACTGAATCTTAACCGGGTCATTAAGATACTTTAGCAGAATTTGAATGTGCAGATTTCAAGGCATTTAGATGCAAAATGCACTCCGTGATATCACACGCACTTTTCCAGATCGCCTTCCCATATGCCCAGAACGCCTGCAATGCTCCATCCTCGTCTCCTCTCACTGTGAAGCTTCCTCGTCTCTAAGTCATCTCGGCCAACCCCCGCTTGATGCGTTGCGCCTTGATCTTCAACAACCGCACACTCTCCAAGAAAAGCTCCTCGCTACCCCACTGCCCCGTGCTCTCAATCCTGAAGACGAAGTGATCCCGTACCCGGCCAAGCTTGACCTTTTCCTTGAACTCGGGATGGCGCAAGCACTCTCGGCTCACCGTGTCCTTCATTGGGTCGTCTACCACCGCTTTCACCTCGCCTTCCTTACCGTGTAACTCGGCGTCTTTCTCGGCGTCTTGAGAGGTGACCTGGTCGAGCTTGATGACACCCTTGGGGAAGCAGCGGGCGAACTTCTTCGCGTCAGCGCCGAGGATGGGCTTGAGGATATCGATGGTGGGCAAGAGCCGGTATGACGCTGTTGCTACGGGTGAGAACTTGGCGTGGTCCTGGCCAACACCCTTGAAAGCGTGCATCAAGAGCTTGATCTCTTGCCCCGGTCGCATTTTCGCGATCATGATGTCCGGGTTCGCCGAACGAATCGGATCAGTTGCGAACTTCTCGTGCTGTTTTCCGGTGGGTATCCACTCCATGTCCTTCGCATAGACGCTATGATTCTCGTACAATTGGTTCGGGTCTGTCTCGCCCTTTGCTGCTCTCTCTAGCCCGCCCTCTTGCCACTTGCACTCAACCTCGAGCTTGAACTGTGCGCAGTTGTAGTCGGTCGGTTCCGCCTCCTCCCCGCTGCCTTCCTCAGGCTTGGTGTACCATTTCATCCAGCGCAGGCCTTCGCGATCGCCTCTCAATGGGATCAGACCGAGACGGTGCGCGAGCACTTCGTCCTGGATGATGGAGGTGTTTTGCATAATGAAGACATTTTCGATGGCGAGGGTGGGGACTTCTGCGAGGAGGATGCGGCGGAAAGCGTTGGCAATGGAGGTGTCGATTCCGATGAGGGAGAATGTGAGATCGAGGTCGAGGTCCTGGTTTTCTATGCTGGGTCTCAAGGGATCTCTTGGGGGTGTGGAGTAGAACTGGATTTTGAGGTTCTAAACCACGGTCAGCAATCGGCCTCTGCTAGACGTTATTTGAGTTTAGAAATACCTCTTTGAAGTAGTCAATGTCCCACTCATGGTTCTCGCCTGGCCAGTGGCCTGGAAAGTCTGTCGAAGCTTGGTTGCTCACGGTTTCGATGCCGACCTGGAGCCGCTGCAGCCAAGTTAGCGACGCGAAAGTCACACAGTCGTGATCGCATGCATACCTTCCGCAGCGCCAGTTCTTCTGGGCCCGGTCGAGACATTACTGCAGGTGTGATGTCGAAGTACCGAACTTTTGGCGGGGATCCCGAAGCCGCGAACTTTTTCGATGCAGCCCGCCAAGACGGCCGGCGCCCGGGCCAATTGGGGGAGCTCAATATCCTTTACCTCATCACTCGAGGAAGAGCGACCCGACCACGCCACGACGACTCTCTCCACCCCACCCACCCATTGACGCCGCACACGGGCAGCGACAGTCTCGAGCGACCAACATGCCCGTCTCCATTGCGCGTCTCGCCGGCCACACGGCCAAGCGGCTTTGCCTGACGCCCCGACCGCACCTCGCAAACGCCCCCCGGCTACGACCCATTGCCCGCTGTCTATCCACCTCGCGCCCGCGCCACTATGCCGACATCGACGAGAACCTGCGGACGCGCCTGGTCGAGATGCCCAAGGACGAGTCCTTCGGCAGCGCGGACCACGAGAAACCGCAAAAGCTGGGCGTGGGCGCAGAGGAGGACGAGGGCATCTCAAACAGGAAGATCCGGCATTACACGGTCAATTTTGGGCCCCAGCATCCCGCTGCCCACGGCGTGCTGCGTCTGATTCTGGAGCTCAATGGCGAGGAAATTGTGCGCGCGGACCCGCACGTTGGGCTGCTGCACCGTGGAACCGAGAAGCTGATCGAATACCGAACATATCTGCAGGCGCTGCCGTACTTCGACCGACTCGACTATGTTTCCATGATGACGAACGAGCAATGCTTTTCGCTAGCTGTGGAGAAGCTGTTGAACATTGAGATCCCGATACGGGCAAAGTACATCCGGACCTTGTTCGCCGAGATGACACGCTGCTTGAACCATCTCATGGCCGTCATGACGCATGCCATGGATGTTGGTGCTCTCACGCCCTTTTTGTGGGGGTTTGAGGAGCGTGAGAAGCTCATGGTAGGTCCCACGCGTCGATTCGGAAGCTGGTGAAGCTGGACTAATGTCTATCAGGAATTCTACGAGCGTGTGTCTGGTGCCCGTCTCCACGCAGCTTATGTACGCCCCGGTGGTGTATCGCAGGACCTTCCAGTGGGCATTCTTGACGACATCTACCAATGGGCCACCCAGTTCGGTGACCGCGTCGACGAGACCGAGGAGATGTTGACGGACAACCGCATCTGGCTTGGCCGTACCAAGGGCGTTGGTGTTGTCTCGGCAGCCGATGCCATCAACTACTCCTTCACGGGTGTCATGCTCCGAGGTTCCGGTGTGCCCTGGGATATTCGGAAGTCCCAGCCCTATGACGCGTACGACCAGGTCGAGTTCGATGTCCCAGTCGGCACCAACGGCGACTGCTACGACCGTTACCTGTGCCGCATGGAAGAGTTCCGCCAGTCTCTTCGTATTATCCATCAGTGCCTCAACCAGATGCCCGAAGGTCCCATCAAGGTTGAGGACTACAAGATCTCGCCCCCACCTCGTGCTGCCATGAAGGAGAACATGGAAGCATTGATCCACCATTTCTTGCTCTTCAGCAAGGGCTACAGTGTCCCTCCTGGTGAGACGTACAGCGCCATTGAGGCGCCAAAGGGCGAGATGGGTGTATTCTTGGTGTCAGACGGGAGCGAGAGGCCGTACAGGTGTAAGATCAGGGCACCCGGCTTCGCACATTTGGCCTGCATGGACCAGATCTCAAGAGGTCACTTGTTGGCCGATGCCGTCGCTATTATCGGCACGATGGATTTGGTGTTTGGCGAGGTCGATCGGTGAAGGCAAAGGCGAAGCGAAAAGAGAATAGAATGTGGGAGAGAATTATCATCACTGGTCAGCAAGAGGTCGCTGGCAAAGTTGTACATACTGTACCCTTAGGTCTTTTCTTTGAAGTCAATCTATGTTTGCATGTTCAACCTTTGGGAGCTTTCTCGCTCCGACGATTGCTCCCACCAATCGCACCTCCACGCGTGCACGTTTCAAGCCTGTTTGAGCGTCACTGCCAACGAATAATGCCTCACGCGCATCATTTCTTTCCCACGAGCTCGGGTCTCGGCCAATGGGTGCATGAGGGGCAGCCGCATGGTGGCGCCATACGTCACTAGTGAGGGGCTGTGAGGTCAGCTCCCTGCCAGGTACCATCTACGATCCTTTATAAGATCTTCAATCTACTACAGTACTGCTCATATCTGCGCCTAATTTTGCAATACATTACCTCCCATCATCAAGGTACGTATGCTCGAGTCATTAAGGCTGCTAAAGCTTCACTTGAAGCTCCACTCCTCTTTGGTCCTGATGTAGCTCCACGGCTTGAGCGTATACTGTTGTCATTGGATAAATTTAACTCTTCTTGGTCACCAAGTCTTGAAAGAATAGAGCTAACACCAACCGTAGTACTTACCCACAACAATGGCATCCAACGACTACTACAGCCAAGGCAGTGGCGGCGGCGGATACGGGAATGAAGAGCGCCGCCAGCAGGGCGGAGGCGGCGGATATGGCGATGAGCGCCGCGGCGAGGGATATGGAGATCGTCGTGAAGAACATGGCGAGCGCCGTCAAGAAGGTGAAGGATATGGAGGTCAGGGAGGTGGTGGTGGTTACGGGGAAGAACGTCGCCATGGTGCGAACACATATGACGATCGCCCGTCAGGTGGCTCTGGTGGCTATGGAGGAGGGAACGAAGGCGGGTATGGAGAGGACCGACGTCATGGAGGGAATGAGTACGGTGATCGTCCCTCTGGTGGCTCGAGTGGCTACGGAGGAGGGGAAGAGCGTCGCCACGGCGCAAACCAATACGACGACCGTCCTTCTGGAGGATATGGCGGCAGTGGAGGCGGTGGAAACGACTATAACGACCGCCCGAGTGGAGGCTACGGACAAGAAGGCCGTCAAGAAGGCCAGCACTCAGGCCAGCAATCATCTGGTACCTCTTACGGTGGTGGCGGTGGCTACGGTGGCTCATCTGACGAGTTTTCCGGCGCAGCCCAACACGCCCAGTCCCACGCCGGAGACTCTGGTGACTCTAGCCTATTCAGCACCGCGCTAGGTCTTCTCTCAGGCAAGAAGTCTAAGCTCCAAGACGAAGATGTCGACGAGGACGATGCCGTCAAGCAGCACCAGAACTTCTATGGCAACGACGAGGGACGCCAGCAGGCTAATTCGCAAAACGTGGGTAACGCGGCTGCCATGCAGGCGCTGAAGATGTTTACGGGTGGGAAGGAAGAAGATGGGAAGGGTGGGCAGAATAAGATTATTGGGTTGGCTATGGGACAGGCGGCGCAGCTTTTCGATAAGCAGAGTAGTCAGGGGAAGACGGTGAGTTGTTTGCCTCGGATGGAGAAGATGAAGTGTAGCTGACTTATCTACTAGGACCCCGGCGCGACGAAGCAAGATGCTGTAGCTCAGGCCGCCCAGATGGCTCTTAAGCTCTACCTTAAGAGCGAGATGGGCGGTAGTGGAGGAGGAAGCAGTGGCAGCGGAGGTGGTGCTGGCGGACTGCTCAATTTGGCGAGCAAGTTCCTCAGCAAGTGATCTGTGCTCGTCAGCTTTTCGATGAATGAGTCTCCGTGGAGCGATCTAGCATGCATGTGAGGAATGATTCATGACATATCACGACATCAATACAAGCATCTTCCTGCAAGTTCTATACTATTCAAGCGTACCCTTGCAGAATCGAAATTTTGCCGTGTCAAACACATATAATCAATCTGTTGCGGCTGCTAGCTGGCCTGAGTACACAAAGCCCCCCTGTACACAAAGTACAAAACAAAAAGATAACGAGTATTTACCGCCTTTGTCTGCATTCGAGTCACAAACCTTTGCTACTAGTTCTTTATCCCCTTCCACGTCTTTCACCACATCCCCTTCTCTATATCCCACACATACCTCGACGTCTGATGCCGGCCTCCATCGCCCCTCAAGCGACTGCCCACTCCTCCAACAACAACTCCGCACTCAAAATGAACACCAAAGCAACAACCCGTCGCACGGCACAACCCTCTTCTGCCACCACCCAAAAAACCTACCAACGCACCCAGCCCGTCCAATTCTCCACCCTGAAGACGCAAACGAAAGTCTCTCCCCCCTCCCAGCAAACCTACCAACGCACCCAACCCCTCCGCTTCTCAACCCCACAGACACGAACCTACCAGCGCCCAGCCGGGCTCTTCTCCCTCGTACACATCTATTTCATACAAACCCCCGCGCCAACGATCCTGGACTTGGTTTTCATCTTGTCTTTCTGGACAGGTATCTGTTGTTTTGCCGTCAAGCTACAGAATATTGTGTACGGTACGACTGCTGTGACGGCGGTTTTGCTGGCGGTTTACGGTTCGTGGGCGGTATATTGTCTTCTTAAACGAGCGTTGCTGGGACTCTGGAGCTGAGACAAGGGAATACGGACATCGAAGGTGGGGCATGATGAATGGTGGTGGTGGTTGAACGATAGGGTCAGACCATGCAGCACAAGAAGAAGGTCAGGTAAGGTGTAAAAGTGGTCAATTCTCTATATACCACGGGATATCGAAATGCAAACCTGATTTTCAAGCACAAATTTCATCTCTTTTGCATCATGCGCCCTTTCCAAACTTGCTCTTCTTCTTCTTTCCGCCCTCTTTGAACTTCTCTGCCTCCTTTTGTGCCTCCTCCAAAGCTATACCCGCTTTCCTCTTCTTATCCTTGCCCGTCTTCACACTGACAGTCATGCTGTTCGATCCACCTTGCTTAGCAGCTTTGCGGATCTGACGTTCGGCGTCTTCCCATTCGGCGGTACCTGTTTTGATTGTGTATCTGACGGCGAACAGTCAGTGTGTGATCAAGTTGCGGGGTTGATGTAGCGAACGGGCTTACTTGTCTAAGGGTAGGGCATCAATCAATGCCTTGGCCCTTTCCCTCTCTTCCCGGAGAGCTTCATCACCACCTTCGCGGAGCTCCTCATCTAGATCCTTTTCTAGCGGCTGGAATCGCTGTTGAGCATCCTCCCCGATATCATGAGCCTCACCATCCTCGGCCATCTCCACAGCCTCAGGCATTGTTTCTTCAACAGCACCTTCCACTATGCTGCGGAATGAAGTCGCAACCTTACGGATGACCTTCACGAACATGGCCATCAGCTGGCTCGAGTTCAACCCGAGTTCTTTCTCCACGTCGGAGAACTCCTTTCGTTGCAGACCAATGCCGAGCAAGATTGCGGTTTGGACGCCGCTCATCTTGACTTGGCCCTTGAGTCGGCCAGTGAAGTAAAGCTGCGCAATCGTAGGTAGCATGTCAAGAATGACGTGGTAGTCGAGCATGTTGTTCGCATACGAGTCTAGACGCTTCAGGTCGTACGCGCTGAGCATGTTGTCAAGTTCCGTCTTCTTCAATGGCCTCGGCGCGAGCTCGATATCTAGCTTCGAGCCTGCTGATGCCGATTCGTCTATTGACAGTGCTGTGACCGAACCGAACGTTCGGAATTGGTACGAGAGAAGATTGAGGAATCGACGTTGGAAATCTTTCGCAAAGGCGGCCACCCAGCTACCGTCCGATGACGTTGTTTCCAGTGAGCGGAGCATCACACACGTATGCTCGCCAGTTAGCTCGTTCGGCGTCTGCCGTAGATATACCGGTACGAAAGACCCTCGTTTCCAGAACTTGTGTAATTGGGGCGTGAGACCATACGATACGCCGACATAGTCGAGTCGAGGGGCCTTCAACTCTGGAAGTCGTGCGAAAAGCGGAGGCATGTCTTTCGCCTCCCTGACCTTCACATCGTCTTTCAGAAGCGTGGCATTCTCCAGCTCTTCTTCGCTCACTCTCCGCATTCCTTGGACTTCCTGTGGCTCTGACTCCGAAAGACTAGCAAGTTTACCATCGTAGAAGTCGGTCAACAGCTCGAGCGCCCTCGATCCATAGCCCATGCTAATGTAGTCAGGATTTGTTGCTATCCGCACGACACGAGCGCCGGACAAGCCCGCGAAGTTCTCGTCCTGGAACTGCTGCGAAACAATCCAGGGGATAAGATCGCCACCAGCGCGCTGGCCGCGACTGAGACTGCTAAGCACGCTCTCTTTGCTGATCTGACCTTCAAGCGCAACCTGAACAACACAGAGCGGTTCTGGCAGTTTGTTGTCCTCGGTCACAGGTGGTACGAGAACGAAAAGCTGGTGTGCTGGTGCGTCCGACATAAGCTGGAGGTCGTTCGGAGAGTTCTTATAATGACTTGCAACATAAAGCGCCATCATCTTCTGGAGGAATTTCTCGGCGGCGGGGTTGTATGAGAAGAGTGTATCGCGGTTAACGTGGAGAAGCTGGCATTCGGATGGATGTGGGCATCCTTGGGTGTTCATCTTAGACCGGGGCAGGGTTGCGTCTAAACAGAGGACGTCGTTGAGCCATCGTTCAACTGCGTCGCCTTGTGCGTATCGAATGGGTTCAGAGAGGGTAATCTCGCGAAGAGACCGCCCAGCCACAGATGTTTCCGTCCCATCTTTCGTTTCCTTGCCGGTCGATCGATCTACGACATGATCAGCGCCGTTGGCTGTCCGACCCCGAGATTGCTCTCGAAGCTGCTGGATAAGCTTGAGCGATAATGAGCGCCCCGTTCCTTCGTAACCGTTGATCGTGGATGCCATGAAAACCAAATAAGGACCCATCAGCTTCCGCACTAAAGGCAGTGGTATCGCTGCGGCTTCGTCAATGACCACCAGCTCCGCTTGGCCGAGAGTGTATGAGTCCTGGGGCTGGATGTACTGGATAGTTTGACGATGTTGTCGGTGTACGTTAACGCGCACGATGGCTTTATTGAAATCCGGGTTCGTAGACTGCATGATCGTGTAATCTTGATGGTCCATGTAGCCAAGCGCATCGAATGCTTTGAACACGAACTCGAAGAGAGTCTTTAAGTTCTCCGGGCTTGGTGACGTGATGAAGATGTTGGAGTAGCCGTGTGCAATCGCCGTCGCCACTGCGACACCCAAGGCTGCGGATTTTCCTCGCCCTCGAGCGGCTGTCAATGTGACTGTGCTCTGTAGAGTCTTTTCAGCTATTGCGTCCACGAACGTGAGCAGCGCCTTCGCCTGGTCCACGGTCTTCGCGAGTTTGATGAGGTCGCCAATCGGTGGTGTGTCCGCCAAAGATTCTTTGATCTGCTCCAATTCTCTTGCCTTTGGTGTCTTGCCTTCGGCCTCTGGATCCGGAGGTGGTAGTAGCTTGACATGCTTTCCTCCTGATATCGGCAGCACATTCAGCTCATCATCGACCACCAAGCATGAATCGCATTTCCCAAGAGACAGTATGAATCGCTCGTTGAATCGTGCGACGACGTCGCTATGCGCTTCGGTTCGGTATCGCGAGTGGACATCCATGGATAAAGAGTACAGCTGCTTTAAGCTGCTCATGCCCTTCAACAGCAGAATTACCAATCCACCTCCCTCGACAGTTTCTATTGTCCGTGCAAGCAGGTTGGGTGTAATAGCCTCGAAGTCCTGCAATATGCACATCCCGTACGTATTTCCCAAAATCTTGTCCGTCTCCTTGTAGTATACATATCGAATGTTCTGGCTCGAAACGAATAGCTCGAAGGGGTCTTCGGCGTCGACGTCGCGGATCCCTCGCTTGATCTCGTTCTTGATCTTCTTTTCGCGCTTTTGGCGGTGACTAGCGATACATTGTCAGCGAGTCTCTACCCCAATCTTTGGCTATGGCGCACCTTGAGAAGCCGAGTAATTTGTTCTTGTATGCCCAAAGGACCGACTTGTTCAACTTCACGTCCACATTCAGCAGAATGTGATACAGGTTGACGATAACATCCTTCTGTCGGTCACCAACGACTACGAAGAAGCTTCGTTTCTTCTCCTACAAGAGTTTAGCATGGTATCGTGCAAATTGAGGCTGGCGCATTCGAACCTGAGCACCATTGCGGATTAACGCCGGTATACGAGCATCACTGTAGCCTCGTTAGCAAATGCTGCCGTCCAAGCACCTCAAATGCGCCCGTACATGGCTTTCTTCACCATCGCGATAGCTCCGCAGGCTTCCCCGCCTCTCACGAATGTCGATTAAGCGGCGCAAGTTTTGTGGTTAGCTCTTGAAGGTTGCAAGAAGCCGTTGAGAAGGACCCCGGAGTATTTAACAGATCCTAGAATAAGTCGAAGTGGTCTCTTCACGGTTTGACGTCGGATGGTGAGTGCAGAGCTCGAAATCTTGGCTCCGAATAATTTTGGCGGGCCTCTTTCTGCCGGCTCAACCCTGTCACCGCCTTCGAATCGCCTCCACGTGATGCTCACTTCCCGCAGCCTAGGCCATCAAGGGACATCACGGCTCTAGGGCTTTTTCAATTCAAAATGGAACTTTAAGATCAGGTCTTCCCATTAACGAACGTGTAATTTATTCGGGCTAGCTACCAAAGCCAAACTGGCACATCCATCCCTCGTCGAGTCGAAGATAATAACGCCCACTTCTAAATTCCATGCTTCCTCAGGAACTCAAGAATCAGACCACCAATAGCCTGTACATGCGTCTCAAGCGCGAAATGTCCCGCATCCAAAAGATGAACCTCCGCTTCCGGCAAATGCGACTTGAACGCCTCAGCCCCAGCACTAATAAAGATTTTATCATTCCTACCCCAAGCAGCAAGCACCGGCACCTTACTACTCTTCACCCACTCCTGCCACTGCGGATAAAGTTCCACGTTGCTCCCATAGTCCTGAAGGAGATTGAGCTGCAGCTCCTTGTTACCCGGACGCTCCATCAACGCTTGGTCGAGGTGGTACGCCTCTGGCGGGATCAAATGCGGATTGGTGGAGCCTTCCTCGTACTGCCATTTCGTGCTGTTGAACTCGAGTAGGCCGCGGAGAGCATCGCGCGCGGCGGCTTCATTCGAGCTGTCGCTCGCCCAGAGCGTTTTGATGGGGTCCCAGAAAGCCCCTAGGCCGTCGGTGTATAAATTGCCGCTTTGGGAGATGATGGCCTGGATCTTGTCGGGGTTCTTCACCGCGAGTCGAAAGCCAGTGGGTGCACCATAGTCGAAGATATAGATGCTGTACTTGGTTGGAGGGTTGGGGAGCTCGGCGAGCAAGGTCTGAACAGTGCTTGCTAGGTTGGCGAAGGTATATTTGTAGTTGTCGGGGACGGTGGTGAAACCATACGCCGGCAGATCGGGGGCAATGACGCGATAGTGAGGGGCCAAGATGGGAATGAGGTTGCGAAATTGATGGGAGGAAGAGGGGAAGCCATGGAGTAGAAGGATAGTGGGTGATGTGGGAGCGCCGGCTTCACGGTAGAAGACGTTCTCGCCACTTGATAGCGCAAGGGATTGGGTCAGAGTGGTGAAGGAAGTCATGTTGGCGTCGTGATAGTTGATTGTGTGTTACTTGATTGTGGGAATGTATGTTGAAGCCGGGTTAAACTGGTGCTGGTCCGCCACAATTCTGCAGGACATTCGCCATGCCTTTATACTTCTGCCGCAGAAGCACAATTTCAATTTCCGAAGACGCCATAGCAGCTCGTTACCTCGTTGCCTTGTTTTACGGTGGTTAGGATTCGCGTCCTCCCTCTAGAGCAAAACGAGTCGTACGCTTACGAAGCTCCAACTTGGAATGATGCCATACGCATATGCGTGGTTTCCTTGTCTATTGCCCTAGAAAGTCCTGGTACAGAATGTCGGCATGGTGTTTGTGTTGCGAGCATCCGTAACAGGATGGCTTGGCATGCGTTGTGCTGCACTCCAGATGTCGCTAACGATTATTCATCCCCAAGTGTCGCAGCTGAAAGAACATTGATGGTTTCCGCGGCCGAACGGCATGTAAGCACTGAACACCGGCACCATAGGCGGCAGGATTAACGGCGCGGGCGTTGAAAGCGGGCCGTACTGCTTCGCCGATAATCAATGGTGTGCTTCGCCGATAAGCGATTGTGTGCTTCGCCGATATTCGATTGTCCGCGCGCGAGCCTGTATACGTGGCCAATAGTTGCAAAGGATTTACGCCGTCTGACAACTACAACGGCACGCCCTTCGTCAATTACAACTTCACGCTCGGTCGAACACGAGTCCCGAGCCCTGAGAAGATATGTCAGCATTGACGGTGCTACGTGTAGACCAGACCCTTCACAGAAAGAACAAATCACTGGAGAGAAGAGTATGGGGTTCGTCAATAAGAATCCGACGCAAGCCACATGATTCTAGGCCGTACACCGAATCTACTTCAGAGAATAAGCTTCGTTCCATCTCTGACTAAGGATGACGGTACGATTGCTATTCGTCCTGCAATGCGAGCGCACGAGACGACGTACGAGAGAGGGGAACATACGCTGACTATACGGGTAAATACCAGCCCACAGCGACCTCTTGTGGGAAGCGAGCTCATGGCTGAGTCTCGTCAGATACCAGTCACAGCTATGGATAGCGAGTGATTGACGTCCTTGAGAAGCGTGCAGTCATGACTTCAGTACTCCAGATCCACAGTGGTGTCCTTTTGCACATCCGGTCCATTCGCCTGATGCCACGGGTCCCATTCATCGCTCTCTTCGGCCTTCAGCATCTCCTGATCTTGCTTCTTCTGCTCCTCCTTCTTTCTCGCCCGGTGGTTCGCTCGGTTCTTCTTCCTATTCTTTGCGTTCCTTGCCCTCGACTTTTCGCCAACCGCTGTCCACTGCTGCTTTGGTTTTTCGACGCGACCGCTTTGCACCTTGTTGGTACCGGGAGTACTCAACGTCGGCGTGCTATGTTCCGGAGGGCTTGCGGAGGTGCCGAGTTCGCGCTTGTCGCTAACCTCCGGCTTCGATGGTGGAGACCGCGGGCTGTATATGGCGTGAAGAGGTTCGCCTTCTTCGCGGCGTCGTCGACGATCGCGCAAGATGGTCTGGATCTCTGTGTGACGGAACATGGCGATTTGCTCGTCAGTGAGGGTACGCTCCGTTCCGTCTTCGTAGTAGCCTAAGCTCTCATCTTCGTAGGTGTATTCTTCCTGGGTAGCTTCTTCTTCCTGAGCAGCTTCTGCTACTGCGCCATGAAGATAGCTCTCGGGCGATGGCGCGTTCGGAAAGTGCGCCGCGTGGTACTGGCGGAGGTCATCCTGCAAATTCTCGTTAGTAATAATTTGGGGAACCATATGAGTGAACTTACGATCGTCACCGTGGGAAGTTGCAGCGACATTGCCGTGTATGAGCAGCATAGAGGCGGTAGGGCGCGCCTCAATAATGTCGACGAGACATGATGTTGGTGCATGAGCGAAACTTGGAGCACCGACCGCGGGCATTCGCGCGATCACGAGACAACGCTTGGCAATGGCAATGACGTCTCATCCACCCCTCCAGTGTCACCACCCCAACACCTGGCAGCCGCCCTCTAGCCGTTCTATCTATCACCTTCGCCATGAAACCTGCCCCGTTCTTCGCCTACCCCGCTGCGACCATCTGCCTCATCCTTGCCGCATCCGCCGAATCTCGCCCGCTCTCCGAGATCCTACAATCATTTCACATACCGCAAGCACCCCTGCACCTGCCTAACCCGTTCGCAAACATGCCGCCTGCCGACGAGACCGTCTCCACTGGGGTCATAATATCTGATGTGATCGGGAAGACGCAGACCATTGCCATCTTCTCTGGCCTGACGAGAGACATCGACAGCGTCTCCGGGAGACTAGACACAGCATCACAGAATGCTACGGTACTAGCGCCGGATAACAGTGTAATGCGCGATCTCAAGCGGAAGCCTTGGGAAGATGCGGAAGACTACAACACATTTGGCGCAGACGCTTACAAAGGGCAGAGTGGGGAGGACCGCGCGCATCAGAACCTAAGAAGATTCGTGGAGAAACACATCGTGCCGGAGTCACCCTGGGAAGAAAACAAGAAGGTGAAAACGTTGGACGGAAATGAGGTTTGGTGGGAGAAGAAGGATGGAAAGAAAATGGTAGGCTCCTCATCCCGATCATCCATGGCCGACAGCTGACAGTCCCCATAGATCCAGCCGAACAATGTCGAAGTAACCAGCATCGCTGACAAAGTATCCAACGGCGAAGTCTGGGTGCTTGGAGGCTCCTTAGCTTGAGCATATCCAAGTCATGTGTTATGATGCATTCGCCCCGGTGTTGATTTGTATTTTTGGTCTTGGAGATGATGGGATTCTGTCTGATTTGGTAGTCGACATGTACGAATAGTCCACAACATTTAGATCACTTGAGTTGTCTGCTTGAGTAATAGAGTATCTTGACAAAAACGTCAGTCTGCTTGGTAATAGAGGATCTAGACAGAGGTGCTACTGGTCTGCTTTTCTCGGTTTACTTATTCTCCGCTTCATTGCTAAGTGGCGAAGGTCCAGCCAAAGCCACAACTCTGGAGAACCCTACCAATCTTGCGTGCAGTTCACATCGGGGCATGTTCCGCACCATCACTAAGCGGTGAGGGCCCGACCAGAGCCACGGGCTTGGAATCTGCCCCGCACTACCTCGCGCGATGCTCCGCCTTGAACTCGGTTCAGCCCTTTCGAGATTGGTCAGCTTTCAACTGGCCAATTCCGAGGCATCGTCACTAAGCCGAGAGTGGCCAGTCGAGGGCACACCTCTGGGCACATAGACATGAATACTTAAAATCCTACTCTTCACCTCGAGGTACACGATGCAACGCAAGCTGAGCTGCCAATCTTGAACAAATCATAACCTCATTGTAGTTTGACAGCAATCATGCACTTTGAGAGCGCCGACCTAGCAATATGCTTCACCTGTGGCACGCAATACGACGCGCCCCTATCCTCTCCCCCAAAGTCCTGCCGCATCTGCGATGTATGTACATGATGACGCAACCCCCACCCCCATCCCCTCCCTCCCGTGATAATCAGCCTTTGACCACCAACCCCAGGACCCCCGCCAATACGTCCCAGTAAGCGGCCAATCCTGGACCAGCCTTTCCCAAGAAACCTCCAAACAACAGAACGAATACACCACGGACGAGCACGACCCCCGAATTCACTACATCACCACCAAAGCCGCGGTCCCCGCTAACCTCCCCCCTGGTCTCTCTGATAGCACCACAACGCGAAAGCAACTAGGCATTGGCCAGCGCGCCATCCTGATCCAAACGGATTCCAGAAACATACTCTGGGATACTGTTGCTTTCCTTGATGACAAGACGGTTGAGTTCATCGAGGCGAAAGGAGGCTTGAAGGCTATTGTGATCAGCCATCCGCATTTCTATGGAACGCATTTGGAGTGGGCGAGGGTGTTCAAGTGTCCGGTGTATCTGTGTAAGAAGGATGAGGAGTGGTTGAATCGCGAAGATAAACATGGGGCGAGGAAGTGGGTCGAGGGAACGCAGGAGATTGTTCCTGGTATGACGGCCATTGAAGCAGGTGGGCATTTCGACGGAAGTATGCTTCTTCACTGGGGGAAGAAGCTGTTTATTGCTGACACGATGATGTCGGTCCCAGTACGTTTCCATTCTATCACTACCCAGCTTCATACTACAAGCAACTAACATAGAATCTAAGTCCGGTTTTGTCGACCGTAACTCCCGCTTCCCCAACACGACATCTTTCTCCTTCATGTGGGCCTACCCCAACATGATTCCCCTACCGCCTTCAAAAGTCCATAAGATTTGGAAAGCGCTCAAGCCGTACGATTTCGATACCACATACGGTGGCTTTACGGGCCAGAACGTGAGCAGACCGGATTTGAAATCACAAGTGTTGGAGAGCATGAAGGTGAGATGCCCCAACCCTCTCGTGGGGTTGTAAAACGAGTTACTGACTGCTGCTCAGATCTTCTTGAGATTAGGGGGACATGAAAAGGCGGCCGTGTTTGAGGAATCGTTGTAGGGTCATGCAACCTTAACACATGGAGCGCCCATGTGTTTTGGTTTGATAGCTCGATAACAGTTATTGGTTTGAGAGCGACATCTGACACCCATGCTATTTTGAGCTTTGTGCTTTGCGCGTTAAGTTTCCATATCCTGACGCACTAGCTAACAATGTACTGTACAAATTATGTTCCCTGCTGTCCCTACCGCGGGAGAATCGTTTTTGTACTGTGTATGTAATATGATTGCTCCGAAGTTTGCGACAGGAATCAAGTCCCAGAAACGTGAGTAGGCTTCGAAGGTGTTGTCTAGAGTGAACGAGACACGATGCTGAAGATTTAATATGCGAAATCGTTCTGGATATGTGTTGATAGGGCGAGATTGGTTGACCGAGCAATCTACGACAATAGCTAGGACTGGATGATAATGTCACATCCACAAGAACGAAGAGCGCAAATTGTTTCCGCACATACATTCCATATGATGCTGTTGCTGAGAGGGATATTATGTTCTAGCACTCCGGAGTCCACTGCAGACATGCCCCTTGCCAAAGAAATGTAAACTACCATTTGATCGTGCCTGATCGTCGCATGAGCCTTGAAGGCCGGGTATATACATGCTCGCTAAAATCAAATTCCCGAACCCCATCTATTTCTCGTTCCTTGAAGAAAAGATGCAGACCAGCCCAGCCTAGGTGGCCTCAACCGCCGGCTTCTGGTCGGCAAAGTGCTGAGCCTCAGTGACAACGCTTCCCTTTTTGACATGTCCTTGAGCACGATTCTCATGGCTCTGTACCAACACCGTGTCCTCCCTTGTGATGGCCTCTGATTCGTTCTCGACCTTTGGGCCGATCGTAAGCTCGGCCATCCTGAGGTTGGTTTCCTTATCTGTGGCGGACTTCTCGGCTCGATTTGCGTTGTTGTTGTCGTCACTAAGCGAGAGGGCTCGCTCACGCTTCGCGGCGACGGACTGGGCGACAGCAGTCAGCCCTCCCTTCTCCGTGTGGCCGTGGGCGCGGGCTTCAAGGGAATGGAGGTGATCAGCCTCCTCCTTGGTCACGGTGCCTTGCTCGACCTTCGGAACGATTCTAGCGAATTCCTCTTGGAGCTCAGCCTCCAGCTCGGGGTGTGGAGCGTTGGTCTGACCGATTGCCTTTTGCATCTCTGGAAGATGGTATTAGCGGGAGCCAAAGGATAGCAAAGCGTCAAGCGGAGGATGTGAAAATAAAGTATCAGACAGACTTACTGCTGACAATACCCTGCGTAGTCTTGAGGACTTCAGTGGTGACTTCCTCCGGATTCGCGTCCACAGCACCCTTCAGATCATTTACGACCGTGAGCAGCGAGGTCTGCGGGCCCTGACCGAGAGAAGGAGTCTCCTCGTGAATCTCCTGGGCGGCCACAGCCAACGATTCGACAGCCGAGATGATCTTGGCCGAGCGAACGTCATGGGCTTCGTAGTTCTCGCTGAGGCGGCGGGCGTCTTCGGTAGTGATGCTAAGAGGGTCCTTCTGGAGCTTATCAAGGACCTTGTGAAGTTGTGAGTTGAATTGCTGGGTAACAGGTAAGGACTTGCAGAAAGCCCGGGGGAGGTGACTCATGACTTACAGCATCTTTGATTGCTTCGATGGCTGCCATGTTCGGGACGGTGTCGTTGGGGAACCGGGTGGGTTGCGTGCTGAAGGGCGTTGGTTTGATGGATGATACGTTTTGAGGTTGAGGTTAAGCTTGTTTGCGGGTATATTAACTTGTTGACGATGACGTCGGTCGCCCACGCAGGCAAGCGCTCTCGAGCAAACAGCAACTGCCTGAACCCAAGTGTGGAAGCAGCGTCACATCACCAGAGAGTAAGCAACCGCTTTTTGATAATGAGTAAAGAATGTTTGACTAGGCGTGTGGGATGAGAGCACTAGTGAAGAGCTTCAGGATATGTTTTCGGGCTTTCGGTTACGGTTATAGAAAACCAACAAGGAACTTTAAGCAGGAACCTCCTGCAAAGACCACCACCAGAATGCCAAGTGCTACTGATGTGATCTATCTACCGCTCAATGGCTTCCATGAGAGGGTTCCACGGTGTCCAACCCAAAACATGGCAACGGCTCTGGTCGCACATGCTTGAAATCAATCGGTCAGACACTGCGTTCGAAAAGATGTGCAAAGCCGGCATGCAAAGCCAGCATAGCCTATCGAGAACAATATCAAGGGCTGTCGGCTCAATACATGCACAAGTCGCCTTCACACATTTGATGCGACGTAACGCATACACCCAACTTACGATCTCTGTATGATGCTTGAGCCGAACCGAGTTATGAGACAGATCTGAGAGCTCGCACGAGACCTATTCGAAGCGGTTTGCTCCGCGCCTATCTCTTCCCAAAGTCAGTCTCCAGTGACTTGGATGGGGGAAAGTCAATGTGATAATCAAGGCAAAAAGCCAAAGAACAACATCTCCGGAACGCAAGCTTCTGCCGATGAAGACGGACACCGGACACCGGACGTACTCGTTCCTCGTACCTTGTACTTCGCATGCGGTTGAGGCAGATAACACAGTACCTAAAGATGCTTGACGGCCTCGCAGATGGGACAAGGCTCGGGGGAATGTTCTCCACTCATTCCACATAACTGCAAGAGCCAGTGTCGCTTCGGCTTCTAACTGCGCACGTAGAAGTATCTCGCGACTGGCCGGACGTTGAAGAGTCTGATACATCCGCTGCTTTTGCTCAACCGCGGCACCGGTATGACGACCCGCCATTCTAAAGACCTCGGTACACGGTCGAGATCTCTCGATCAGCCGGGTAGAAAACTGGAGTCAATAGCGACGGTGTTGTGGAGACGGTCGTCGTCGATCGGAGCCCCCACGCGAGGTGGCGCCAAGGTTTCCAAGGGCCACGATGCTTGGAATGATCGGCCGCTTACGCCCCTGCCGCAAGCCACGGGCCGTTTGAAACGTGTGCTCGCGATAAAGATAAGGAAAGGGGGATGCTGGACAAGTTGGCTGGCGCTGCAGGGAGTCCGTCAACGAGACCCGAATGGACACAGGATATGCCTCCTGGGAATTCGAAACCAAGATGAAGGCTGCAAGGGCGCCAATCGAGGCGGCGAGCTGGGCAGAAATCTCGGGCGTGCGTGCGATGGCTTGCAACGTCTCTGGGACCTGCAGCGGTGACGTCGGTCGCGAAAATACGTCGCCTAGGTTTGCCAGGCCTGCCCGGCCTGCCGACAATGAGCCAAACGCTCGTCTTTGGCACGGCGCGACTAGCTGCTCTGGGCGGCTTTGCACGAGCGATCGGCAGAAGGCAAACCGTTTTCTATCGGAGCTCGTCCCAACAGCGTGAGCAGCGCGTCCCACCCGGCGACGCCATCCAGGCGAGGGTTCTAATTGCGACCTGTCCGTTGCAGCGACCCAGTTATATTGGCCACTCAATTGCAGCGAGAGCATCCGCACGAATACGCGTCGGAGCGGCCAAGGAGTGCAAATCGGAGATCGAGCCTCCCAGCAAGCCGCTGTGGGCCACGCACGACTCCTGCTATTGTATTTAGCGGGCCTTCAGCACCGACCGAAACATTGCCATCCATCTCCTTGTCTACAACCCATTTCACCCCATTGTCGCAGTCTCTTACCGTTGTCTCCGAACGACCCAGCTGGTTCGGGTTCTTCTCGTCACTCGTTGAAACTTTCGCTTCATTGCTGCGAATCCGCACTCCGACGTCATAGCTTGGGAATTGATGTGAAAAACCTCGCGCACCTCCATTACCACAACTTTCTACTTGACACGATCGTCCACCCGTGGACCGTACGCCATCATGACTACACCTACCACCGAACGCCCCGAACCGACGTACAACATGGACGCCCATACCCACGCTCCACGGCTGAATGTGCACCAAAGGTCCTCGGACGACGACGGCACATTCGTTGAGGAAGATTTGAGCCCGCAAAGCTCGCACAATGGGACGAGACCAGGAGGGCCTTCAGGAGCAGGAGGGGCCAGGCCGCGAGCTGCAAGCCACCTGACGGTCGACACTGTCCATGAACCGACGCGGTCGTCGTTGGCCTCGCCCTCGCAGACGCGCGAGCAAGCTAGCCGCTTGGACGACGACCTGGCTTTGCTCCAGATAGAGCGAGAGATATCGAACCAAGACGGCATCAACACCGAAAATTCGAGATCCATCAAACGCCAGAGGTCGCGTAGGCCGGACCCGGTCGATGACTTCGACGAGGCAACCAACCCTTTGCACGAGAAGACGGCACTATACAAACCGCCCGAGAGTCCGTCTACGGGCTTTTCCAAATTCTTCAAAAAGGTCCACAATTCCAGCTTCCTGGTCCGCTATGTCACCTACATCACCCCACTGGTCCTGGTCCTCCTCATCCCGCTCCTTTTGGGCGCCCTGGTGTTCAAGGATGCCGACGTCGGTGGTGTGGCATTGCTCTGGTTCTCCGTCTGGCTTCAAATCATATGGTTGACCCTCTGGGCTAGCAGGCTGATCGCAAAATGTCTGCCGTGGCCCATTGGACTCATCTCCAGTCTGTTCACGAACAATGGCAAAAAGTGGAGGGACATGGGCAAGCAGCTGGAGCTTCCGGCGACGCTGTTCTTCTGGTGGCTGGCGATCGAAATCTCGTTCCTCCCAACCATGAAAAACCATAACGTCAACGGCGACAAATCGACCCAGCACTGGCAATCGGTCATGAACAAAGTCATCGTCTCCATCTTTGTGGGCATGACATTGAACTTCATTGAGAAGATCCTTATCCAGCTCATTGCCATCAGCTTCCATCTTCGAACGTATGCTGACCGCATTGAGTTGAATAAATTCCAGATTGGTAGCTTGACGAAGCTGTACACTTTCTCGAAGGACAGCATTACTATGGACGACTCCGAATTTGAAGAGAAGAATGGCGGCGCCTCTGGCGCGCGCACCCCTGGTCAGATTATCAAAGACGCCCAGAAGAACACCAAAGAAGTTTTCAACAAATTCGGAGATGTTGCAGGAAAAGTTGCTGGTGACTTTACCGGTCGTCAAGTCACGAATAGCAACCATCCGCACCAGGTTGTCTTGACGCTTCTCAGCAGCACAGGCGGTAGCCAGGTGCTTGCCCGCCGATTATACCGTACTTTTGCCCGCGAAGACACTGAGACGGTGTATTCAGACGACCTTAAGAATGCCTTTGGAACCGATGAAGAAGCCGAAGCAGCATTCTCCATGTTCGACAAAGACATGAACGGTGACATCTCTATGGAAGAATTAGAGGCTGTCTGTGTCGAAATTGGCCGCGAGCGCAAGTCCATCACTGCATCGCTGAAGGATTTGGACTCGGTCGTGAGCAAGCTCGATGATGTCTTCTTGTTCATCGTCACCATCATCACCATTCTGGTCTTTATCTCGCTAATCTCTACCTCGGCTGCCGGTGTCTTGACCTCCGCTGGTTCCGCAGTCCTCGCCTTGTCTTGGCTCTTCTCCGCCACTGCGCAGGAATTCCTGCAGTCAGTCATCTTTGTTTTCGTGAAGCACCCATTCGACGTGGGCGACCGTGTGAGTATTTACGGTAACACCGGTGTCCTGGGACTTGGTGACGATTACTTTGTGAAAGAGATCGCTTTACTCTACACCGAGTTCAAGAAGATTGAAGGTCATGTCGTTCAGGCTCCAAACAGCTATCTCAACACCCTCTTCATTCTCAACCAACGACGGTCGGGAGCTCTTGCGGAAGCTGTTCCGGTTGTCATCAAGTTCGGAACGACACTGGACCAGATCGACCAGCTTCGTCAACGTCTACTCGAGTTCGTCCGGGCCGAAAAGCGAGAGTACCAGACCAACATTCTTACCGAGTTAAGGGAGGTGACTGAAGTCCACTCGCTTAAATTGAACGTCGTGTTCTTTTATAAGTCGAACTGGCAGAATGAGCTGCTGCGTCTTCAGCGCCGCAACAAGTTCATATGCGTTCTCATGATCTCGATGCAAGAGATGGGTATCGAAGGCCCGCGCATGCGCTTCCCAGGCCAGAAGGAGTCCTTCCCCGTCTACATGCAGAACCTTCCTCACCAGCAAACTCCCGGTGTGGGACAAAACGGCACACCTGACAATCCGAACGGCATGCTTCATCACCAATCCCAGGAGGAATCTTTCGTGGCCCCGCCGGCAACAGATGGCATAAACGAAGCCAGTGTGCCTCCGCATCGACACGCCTCCATTCTCCGCAACGGTTCTGTTGCTGGCCGTGGTCGTGCTGAATCAATGGCTGCTATGGGGCGCCGCGTCGACTTTTCGTTGGGCATGAAGGACATCAGCCTTAGCGATATGCCTGGTGACGTTTTTGAGGAGAGAGAAACACTGGCACGCGATAAGGCTACGATGATGCGAGTCACATCTCCTTTCGGTTCACAAGATCGTGCTCGAGGGTCCCAAGAAGGTCGTTCCACCTCGATATCCGAACACCCTCGCCAACTTGGCCGCCTTCAGCGCGTCAATACCGATAGCTCCCAAGCTCGCGAGCGCAGCAACCATAGGAACCGATTTTTCGGCCGCTCACGCAACCAAGACGAAGAGTCTGTTATGGCGGACATACCCGAGTCTAGCCACGACTCAACCGGGAAGGGAAGCAGCAAACTAGACCCTCGCTCTGGGCTCGTCAGTCCCCAGGCTATGAAGCGGAGTGTAGATGAGGCACGGCCTCCGCAGTCCTCGGGCGCTCTCCCGGGCCCGACGGACGTAGACTACGCCTTCAGCCGGCCATCGCGCGCTCAGACCGAGACTTTTGAGATGAGGCGTTTCGACTAGTCGGGAAGCACTCTCATAACATAACAGGCAATGTATTGGATTTTCTTTGTTCACTTTTTGGCTCGCGCGAAAAAGCATCTGGCGGTGGTGTAAAGAGTCGATAGCACGGCAGCTTGTCGTGTTTGGCGTTGAGACCCAGGAAGTACTGGGCTATGATTTTCATCACGAGCATTTACAACTGCATGGCATAGCCTAATTGTAGACTAGAGCAGCCAAGCTGTAATCCAAATTAGACAAATTACTATATACTCCCACTTTTCAACAAGAAAGTTCAACAAGCTACTCAAGAAACAGAACCGTTCGCCTTCCTGGCCAACAAATATGCATGCATGCAACACCCGCAAATAATCTACAACGCTGCACGAAAAGCACCAATCACGTGGCGCGTGCCCCTGTCGTGCACGGGGACCGCACGCCAAACCAAATAAACACGAGCTGCCCCGCTAAAGCACACCGCTTCGTTGCACCCTACGGCACAACGACAACACCGCCAACCACCTGGAGACTCTTGCCTTGTTCCTTCCCACAGTCTGTTTGATACAGAGTTGAGAAACATTCAAAATGCGTGGAGAGGTATGTACACTGTTTCCCTAATACTGATAGCGGGGTGAAAAGGAGGGGTTCGGCTGGCGCCTAGGACGGCGTTCAAGGAGACGCGCCACAGAGACACCACCGCATCGCAGCCTTCCACGTCCGATGGAGAGCACCGCGATAGAACATACGAGAGACGGCCATTTGGATTCCGAGCACACTTTCGGAATTGGCGGTATACGTGGGTGGCTCGACAAAGGAAGTGAAGGGCGACGATACCGGGCCGGCAGGACTCGGGCAGCATGTAGACCCCCGTCCAAGACCGCTGTCTTGAGAAGGGACTGCATGAGGGCACCTGGGACGGGAACACGACAAAACCTACTGTACGTGGCTGACAACTGAGCGTAGATTTGCCATCTTCATATTGGCCAGGCTGGTGTGCAGCTTGGTAACAGCGCCTGGGAGCTGTACCTGCTGGAACATGGTCTGCTAGCCGACGGACGTCCCAATCCCGACGCCACCGATCTCGCCGACGGCGGCTCCAACGAATCTTTCTTCACCGAGACGGGCAACGGAAAGTATGTGCCGCGCTCCATCTTCGTCGATTTGGATCCGTCTCCGATTGACGAGATCCGCACCGGTCAATACCGACAACTCTTCCACCCCGAGCTCCTAGTCAGCGGCAAGGAGGATGCTGCCAACAACTACGCCCGCGGCCACTACACGATTGGCAAAGAGATGGTCGACACCGTGGTTGACAAGATCCGCCGCGTCGCTGGTATGTTCATAGTCGATATAGTCATGAGAATGCCGGCTGACGAAAACAGATAACTGCTCCTCGCTTCAGGGCTTCCTCATCTTCCACTCCTTCGGCGGAGGTACCGGTTCAGGATTCGGCGCTCTGCTCCTTGAGCGCCTGTCCACCGACTACGGCAAGAAGTGCAAGCTCGAATTCGCCGTTTACCCGGCCCCTCGCGTCTCCACCTCTGTTGTAGAACCCTACAACGCTGTGCTCTCGACTCACAGCACCATCGAGAACTCCGACTGTACCTTCCTTGTCGACAACGAAGCCGTGTACGATATCTGCCGCCGCAACTTGGATATTCCCCGACCGGACTATGAACAACTGAACCGTCTGATTGCCCAGGTGGTCAGCTCCATCACTTCCAGTCTGCGATTCGACGGTGCTCTAAACGTCGACTTGAACGAGTTCCAGACCAACTTGGTTCCCTACCCGCGTATCCACTACCCGCTCATCAGTTACGCGCCCGTTGTTTCATCCAAGAAGAGCTCACACGAGAGCTTCAAGGTTTCCGAACTTACTTTCCAGTGTACGTCACGATTGAATATTCAAAGGCTACCAAGCGATACTAACATGGACAGGCTTTGAGCCCAACAACCAGATGGTGGTTTGCGACCCCCGCAACGGAAAGTACATGGCTGTCGCTCTTCTATACCGTGGCGATATTGTTCCCCGTGACTGCTCAGCTGCCGCTGCGGCCCTCAAGGCGAAATCTTCCTTCAACCTGGTCGAGTGGTGCCCGACTGGCTTCAAGCTCGGCATCAACTACACAAAGTAGGTTGTCCCAAGGGACTTTTGAAGGCTTTATTAACGTGTTTCAGGCCCATCGGCCCTCCCGGCAGCGAACTTGCCTCGGTCGACCGCAGTGTCGCTATGCTTAGCAACACTACCGCCATAGCTGAAGCCTGGTCCCGTCTCGACCACAAATTCGATCTCATGTATTCCAAGCGTGCTTTCGTTCACTGGTATGTCGGCGAAGGTATGGAAGAAGGAGAGTTCTCCGAGGCGCGCGAGGATTTGGCTGCGTTGGAGAAGGACTATGAGGAGGTCGCTAGCGACTCGATTGACGACGAGGTCGAGGAGGAGGGCGAGTACTAAGCACTATACCCCCATTGAACGCAATTGGCTGCCTTGTTGGCTTTGCGCGGGATGTCGAGAGAGGCTCATATAGGCTTGGGATGCCAGATCAAAGTGAAGCTTGTCAAACTCTAGCAAAGCTCATGGTTTTATGTGGACATGCAATGCGCTTAGATATCCTTCATTGAATCGTGCTTCTTGAATCAATCTATTTGTTGAATTGGCGGCGCGTTAGCTCGTATGCTACATCACGTCACCCTAGTCGGAAGCACAGGCCGACGGATTTCTAGTGTTCCCCGCAACTCACCTCAACTCACCACCAGACTTTGTCGCGCCTAACATTCAGAAACTGCAGACCATGTTCAGTCTCCCATCATTCAAGCTACCGTCCTTCCTCAAACCCGCGAGCGGTAGCTATCCCTCCATCGACCTTCCCTCAGTCGAGATCCACGATGTCGAGATAGCAGCGGAGAAACGGCCGCGCACGCTGAAGCACCTCCTCAAAGCAAACCACGCAAACCACGCGATAATATACCACGACCTGAGATTTCACAACCATGCACCACACGTAGGCGCACATCGAAGCTCCGTCAGGCAATGGCTACTAAGCTTGCGCGTTTAGATTTTGGGCTCGGCGTATATTCTGGGGGCGACGCATGAGCATTTGAATGAGATATATGAAAAGGAAAGTGAGGAGTTGGAGGAATGGAGGGATTCGCCGGGAGAGATTTCGCGGGAGGATTGGAGGGACTTTTTGGGGAAGAGAGAGTGTGTTGGCTGCCAGTGGACTGGGAGCTGTGCTGACGAGGTGCAGATACCAGCGAGCTTTCGTGGACTTCTTCGAAGACCAGCTCGTCTCCAAGCGATATGACTGGAAGCTCTTGTTGGACGAATTCTTGTTCGAGGGCAAAGAGCCCTTGATCAATGGGCTGGTAGCCGGCTGTGAGTAGCAATATCTGCCACAACTTGTGCGTAGCTGACAACCGTCAAGTGGGCCACCCACTCATCCACCTAGGCTACGCCTACGAACTGCACTCACGAACCGTTGCAACCGAAGCCCTTGCGCTCGGTGCATGCTTTTACAGCTCCCTCCACAAGTACATCGACGACCCATCTTACACGAAACCCAGCACCCACCAATCGACGTCACTTCTCGATATACTACAAAAGGTCAAAGATGACAAAAGGTTCGATGGACTGTACGATCATCGGAGCGGGGACATTTCAAAGGTGCTCGCGGAGCGAGAGGAGGCTTTTCTGGAATACTGGAATGCATGGGAGCTTCCAGACCCGAGGACCCAGTTCGAGGAATCGCAACACACTGCTGTTGCTATCCTTCTGGGCACCGAGCCACCGTCCGAGTCGAAGTTCGATTTCTTCCTCGTACACCTTTTGACTTCGTCGCATGCGGTCCGCATACTGCTCCCACTTGTTCCTGCGAAGTTCCACATGAATCTCGTGCGACAATGGTGGCTGTTCACATTAGCTGTGTACATTGCGCAGACGCGCCCGGAGATCAATTTGAGTAGGATCAGCAACTACGACACCCGAGGCAAAACTTGGAAGTTCATCCTGGACAAGGCGCTGAACTCTTCGCATTCGCTCGACGCGCATTTCGTAAAGGGTAGGGAGCGCTCGCCCTGCTTGATTCGTTCATTTACTAACAAGCGTAGCGCTGCGGTCTATGAAGGTGGCGGCCGAGACGTGGGGCGATGAGCACCAATTTTACCTCAAAGCAGCAGTTAAATTTGCAGATGAATTTGAGCACTGGGGAGGCTTCGACACCGCGGATGGACCGGCACCGAGGTACCCAGAGTATCAGTGAGTTGCAGGGTAGAGAAATTGCTGGCGTCTAGGCGCGACGTCGTGACGATACTGCGGGTGGGCGCGTGCGATGGAAGGATTGACCATCCTGATTAGCTTGGAGTGGGACTACGGTCCAGGTCCTCGAAGTTGACATCACTGGCCTACCCGCGGAATGATGACGAGATAGTCTACGTTGTCGTTTCGAACGTATAACTTGGTGCACACGGCGTGTTATGTTGTGGTAATGAAGGTCGTTATCAAGCCGTGTAGATGCACTGCCACACATATGATTGGTGTCGAGAGCCATTAAGGTTTTATCTGCAGCGGCTGGAAACGGTCTAATGCCCGCTCGACCAATGGCTCACATATGCATGACTGAGCCCCGCGCATATGGGCTTTCCCATGAGCGGTCTTGGGTGGGTTGCCATCTACAGTAGCGGGGCGCGAGAGGGTGGTTTAGCATGCGGGCTGACAGGCTTGGAAAAGCTTCTGCTCGTGAACATGGAATGCGTTTCGCTTGAAGCGGATGCGGGCGAGTGTGTCAGCAAGACTCTCTGCTTCGTTCTGCCTCCGTTGTGCATAGCGTCCGAGAAGAGCCGTAGTTGTCCAGTGGAGGTGCATTCGCCTAAAGTCGGGCACCTGCAGATGGGAGAGCAAAAAGGGTTGTGGCCCCGCGACTGCTCGCTGAGTGACTGTTCCTCTCAGCACCGCCGTGTTGGGTTTCCTGATCCACCGTCGACCGTGAAGATCTCGATCTTTGTCCCTTTGACGTCAGCGCGACGTCGCTACGAATTTCCGCAGTCGTTAAAACCTGCAGCGCTAGGCACATTCCCAGCAGCCGTACCTTTCCCAACCCTAATTTCGTCATCCCGCCGTCCGTGCCACACGGCGCTGGCCTTGACGACCAAGCTTCCCTCCGCCAGCTGCCAGCGCAGAAAAGCCCAGCCGCCGGCAATTCCTCACTTGACTTGTCTCCAGATCGCCATACCAGATAGGAACAGTCTGTTATTCTCTTGTGCCGATATATTTACAGCGACCGCTGACCGCGACGGCTTGCCCCACCTCGCGAGTCACCCCACTACACCACCACATCCGGAAGCAACCGGTACAGAAACACTCTCGCCATGTCTCTCAAGAAGGCTCTCACCAAGCTCAAGCCGGGCTCTCGCAGCAACCCGGCCTCCGACGACGAAGGTCTGTCCGGATCAAAGGCCAATGGCACCTCCTCGCCCAGAACCGGCCTGTTTGGCAGCCGAGCAAGCGGCGACTTCACGCGCACCAGCGGCACCTTCGACAGGAAGCCGACTGACCCGCTCTCCCCGGCAGACAGCAGAGCGAGCCTTGACCAGTCCAAGTCCGAGCGGAGAGGCAGCGGCCTCTTCCACCGCGGCACCGATAGCCCCACCCGTAAGGGCAGCGTGAACCACCACCGCAGTGGTTCGACCTCCAGCCCCATTCGCGCTGTCAAGGAGAAGCTACGCATTGGCGGCGCCGCCGACTCCTCCAGTGGCGACGATGGTCCCCTCAACCGCGACGGCGAGCCCATGTCGCGCAACCAGCTTCGGAAGCACGAGAAACAGGCTCAGCAAGAAGAGCGGAAGAAGGAGAACTTGGAGAAGGACAAGGAGATCGAACGGCGGCGCAAGGAAATGGAAGAACAGGCCGACAAGGAGTTGACCCCTGACCAGAAGGCCAGGTACGGCGTTTTATCTCCAAATATCTATGCCGGCGAGTGGAAGCACGAGCCGCGGCTGAACATCCGGGACTTCACTATTCAGGACGTCGGCAAGGAGGTTGTCTTCCGCGCTCGCATCCATCACCTCAGGAAGATGAGCAGCAAGTTCGTCTTCTTCGTCTTCCGGCAGCAGGTTGCAACCATCCAGGGCATATTGGTAGAGCACGCCGACGTCTCTAAATACATGGTGTACTGGGCGGAGCACCTAGATCCCGAGACGGTTGTATTGGTCAAGGGTGTCCTTCAGGAGCCGAAGGCCAAGCAAGGCGAGGTCACAGGCGCCTCCATTCACGATGTCGAAGTCGCCGTCCACGCCCTTCACGTTGAAGCTGCAGTTACCGAGCATCTGCCGTTCAATGTCCACGAGGCCGAAGTTACCCAATTAGAGGCTGACGCGGAGCTGGCCAAGGCCGATCAGAAGGAGGGTCATCACCGAGTGAAGATTGCCGACCGAACTCGTCTGAGCAACCGCGTTATTGATCTGCGAACGACTGCGTCGCACGGAATCTTCCGGATCCAGTCCGGCATTTGCCACTACTTTCGGACTCAGTTGGACAGCGAAGGCTTCATTGAGATACATTCTCCCAAGCTACAGGGCGGTGCTACCGAGTCTGGCGCTAGTGTCTTCAAGGTCGAGTACTTTGGTCGCGGCGCCTTCTTGGCCCAGAGTCCCCAACTGGCCAAGCAGATGTGTATGTCTGCCGACTTTGGCAAAGTTTACGAGATTGGCGCGGTTTTCCGCGCAGAGAACAGCAACACTTATCGCCATTTGACAGAATATACGGGTCTAGATCTTGAAATGGCCATCGACGAGCACTATCACGAAGTCCTCCGCGTGCTGGACCGCACATTCAAGGCTATCTTCACGGGTATCTACGCGAACCACCGCGCCGAGATCGAAGTTGTGAAGCGCCAGTTTCCTCACGATGACCTCGTCTGGCTAGACCAGACGCCCATCATCCCATTCGCCGAAGCCATTCGGATGCTTAACGAGTCTGGTTACAGAGACGAAGATGGCAACCCTCTTGACGAGAACGAGGATATGGGGACGAGAGACGAGGTACAACTTGGTCGCGTTATCAAGGAGAAGCTGGGCACGGATTACTACGTCCTGGACAAGTTCCCCACCAACGCCCGACCATTCTATGCTATGCCGGACCCGAACAACCCGGGCGTGACGAACTCTTTCGACATCTTCCTCCGTGGTCAAGAAATCTTGAGTGGTGGTCAGCGTATTCACGACGCGACCATGCTTCTCGACAACATGAAGCGACTCAAGATTGATCCTCAGAGCATGGAGGAGTATATTCAGGGTTTCCAATGGGGCGCGCCCCCACACGGTGGAGGCGGTATTGGACTGGAGCGCATCCTCATGCTTCTGCTGAATTTGGGCAATATTCGACATGCGTCCATGTTCCCACGCGATCCCAAGAGCTTGCCGGAGAAGGTCATCATGAAGCAACTGCGCCACCCCGAGGCGAGCACGATGCACCCTCCATGGGAAGGTCAGGACCGTGCGGCGGCCGGAATGGATTTCCAGACCATCGAACAGCTTATTGCCAATTACGGAGATGCTACAAACACATCTTGGCTGGAGCCTCGTACAGAGATATGGCGGGACGAGTACACGGGTGCCGCAGTTGGCTTCGTCCCTCAAGATGGCTTTGGTATCACTGTCGGTGACCCACTCTGCCATCCATCTCAATACTTAAAGACGATGACTGGATACCTCAAGTACATCAAGAAAGAGCGCAATCTCAAGCCACTTTGGCTCCTGGTAGGCTCAGAAGCCGAGGAAGTTCTTGCTACCAAGTTCAACTGGCGTACCTTCTCTGTCGTTGCCGAGCAGCGTGTGGATCCTGGGCATAACCCCGCATTGAACGACTCTGATGTCCTGCGCAAGATCCGACACGCGGAGAAGGAGGGCGTCAAGATTACCGACTATGCGCTCGGAAGCCCTCCAGGCGAGGAAATGAAGAAGAAGGTTGACGCCCGTGTCGAAGACTGGTTGAAGAACAGGAAAGGCCGTCAAGTTCATTTGACTAACATTCACCCATGGCAGGACGAGGAGCACCGCCAATACCACGTCGCGCAGACGCCCGACGGTACAATTTGCGCCTTCGTCGCGATGGCGCAGCTGAGCCCCGAACACGGCTGGCAAGTCAAGTACTCTCTTGACTTCCCGAACGCGCCCTCGGGCTCCATTGAGCACGTCGTCACCCACGCCCTGAAGGTCGTTGCTCAAGGTGGTGCCGACACCGTCACCTTTGGTGGTGGTGCCAGCAGCAAATTCAGTCCTGGTCACAACGTCAAGGGCACGCGTGTCAAGGTGCTCAGTCGGGCATATCACGCCATTGCCACCGAGCTCAAGCTCACCAACAAGACGGAATTCAGGGAGAAGCTGGGTGCTACGGACGACCCGAGCTACATCTGTTATCCGCCACACGGGCTGGGCCCGTTGGCGATCAAGGCTATCCTGAATTTCTTCGAGGACGATGACTAGACGAAGGAAGGTGGGGGGTTGGCTGGGATAGCTTCACCCCAGCGGAGATATATATGTGATGCAGGAATGGGGGTGACGAATGATACCATGGGGCGTCTGGAGTGGCATTAAACAGTCGCATGTATGCTGTTGACGTTTTTGTCCTTGACTAGGGAGTTTTCATTGCTTGCGATACGTTTTCCAATATATGTCTTCTCTGAAGAAACTGAGCGCTATGAATGATTGTTGCCCTTCGTTTGCCAGTGCCAACCATGAAACGCCAGAATGAGAGCTTGCAATGCATGCACCCGAGTTTATCTACCGTAATCAATACCAGTCCCGTGAATTGTTGCGATGTTCTCCGTTAGTCATGGAATGTTTGCAGGCACCTCCGCGATGGTTCTCAATCGGAACGCTCCATGCCAAGCCAGCGCCTGGTGCGGGGCAAACTCGGGGCGCCCCAAAGCGCGGGGTCGTTCTGGCCGTCCCCGGACCTCGTTTTCGGCTTCTCTAAGCTTCATCAGCTTTCATGTGATTGGACGGAGCTGGGTTGCGAGACATGGCCGCTGTCGGAAAACGCGTTTGTTCTGCGCGTGCTGACGTCGCGGGTGTGCTTCGGACAATTTTGGGTTGTCGGATGGGGATGGGGTGGAGACAGTGGGAACAGGTGAGACGCCCCTTGGGAATGGCTTAGCTGGAGGGCGGAGGTGTATAAGAAGGTGAAGGTGAGGTCTACTTGGGATGAAAAACCGCGTGGAGTCGGTGTCAGAGCTTCGTCCTAACTTGCTTGTTCCTTCCTTTCTGCATAAGCATCCTCCCCTCTCTTTCTCCTCCAAAACCACTACACCCACCAACAATGTTCCTAAGCGCCCTCCTTCACCCCTACGCCCTCGCCCTCCTCCCCATTCTCTACTACCTCCTGCCCTACCTGCGCAATTGGCAGATCCGACACATCCCCGCGCCATTTCCCGCACAGTTCACAAATCTCTGGCTGCTATATCAGGCGCGCCGGGGTCGTCGCTATCTCGCTGTCGACGCGGCGCATAAGCAGCTCGGCACTTTCGTGAGGATTCAACCGCATCATGTTAGTGTGGCGGATGCGGAGGCGATTCCTGTGGTGTATGGGCATGGGAATGGGTTTTTGAAGAGGTATGTACGGTTGGGACGTGAGGGGGACGGGGGGAAGCGAGGTTTTGAGTGGAACGTGAAAGGATTTAAGCTGATTATGGGAACAGTGAATACTACGATGCCTTTGTGTCTATTCGTCGAGGACTGTTCAATACGCGCGATCGCGCTGAACATACGCGGAAACGCAAGACCGTTGCTCATACCTTCTCCGCCAAATCAGTTGGCCAGTTCGAGCAGTATATACACCACAACCTCGCAGAGCTCCAGGCGCAATGGGACAAACGCGCTGCTTCGGTCTCGAAAGGCGAGTACTACGGTCTGGACGCCCTGAACTGGTTCAATTACCTGGCATTCGATGTCATTGGCGATCTGGCGTTTGGCAAGCCGTTCGGCATGCTGGAGAAGGGCATGGATGTCGCAGAGGTGAAAAGGCCTGGCGATAAGGAAATCAGCTATGCCCCGGCCATTGAGGTGCTGAACAGGAGGGGCGAAGTTTCTGGGTATGTATCTCATCTCGCTTCCGAACAGTCAGTTCCCGGATCAATACTCATGGCAACACAGGGCTCTAGGTTGCCTCCCCCAGCTCAAACCCTACGCCAAATACCTCCCAGATCCATTTTTCTCAAAGGGCATTGCCGCCGTGCAGAACCTTGCCGGCATTGCCATCGCCCGCGTAGCCGAGCGTCTCGACAACCCCTCGGACCGTGTCGACCTCCTCGCCCGCCTTATGGAAGGCCGTGACGAGAATGGCGATAAGCTAGGTCGGGAGGAACTCACTGCTGAGGCACTCACACAGCTCATCGCTGGCTCAGATACGACGTCCAACACGAGCTGTGCGATTCTGTACCACTGCCTGAGCAATCCAGATGTTGTCAAGAAATTGCAAGAAGAGCTGGATATGGCGTTGCCGGATGTAGATGCAGTGCCCCAATTCGCACAAGTAAAGGATCTACCCTACGTTGACGCCGTCATCAAAGAAACAATGCGCATCCATTCCACCTCGTCCCTCGGCCTCCCACGCATCGTACCCCCGGGTGCCGGCATAACCATTACGTCCTCACTCAACCCCTCCGACACCCACCACTTCCCACAAGGCACCGTTCTCAGCGTACCCTCATACACAATCCACCACAGCACAGCCATCTGGGGCCCCGATGCTTCTTCATTTCGGCCCGAGCGCTGGGAAAAGATTACGGAGCAGCAGAAAGCGGCGTTTATTCCCTTTAGTTATGGGCCAAGGGCGTGTGTGGGAAGGAATGTGGCGGAGATGGAGTTGGCGCTCATTGTGGCGGTGGTGTTTAGAAGGTACGAGTTTGAGCTCAGGCAGGGGGAGATGCAGACTAGGGAGGGTTTCTTGAGGAAGCCGCTTGGATTGGAGGTTGGCATGAAGAGGAGGGAGATATAGATGGGTTTGGATGGTTTGCATAAGAAAGGAGTCGTGATAGAGGGAAAGGTTGAGGGATAGTAGAGGGTACATTTGGACCTTTTGGCGGTAGAGGGTGATGTTGCGCATGTTAAGGGCGGTATCCACTGATTGTGATTGTACATAGCTACTGACATACTTGTTATAGAAGATGATATCAATCAAGTCAAACATTGTCGCAGCAGCTTTTGAGAAGCCGAACCTTCAACTCCCAAATATACCATGGCTGCCAGTACTATATTTGTCACTCGAGGCGAGAACCCTAGTGAACAGGCCGAAGATAACGAACGGGCTACGGATTCGGCAAAGCATTCTGCCCGACGGGTGTCCGGATGGAAAAGGTACTGGTGAGCTTTAGGTGCAGGCCGGAGCAAACGAACGTGGTGCAGGTGGGCCAGGACAGTGTGCAGCATTGGCTTGAGTTAGGTGTATTTGTATCTCTCTGATACGTGGTAGTTCTCTCTTACACGTGGTAGTGGATGACATATCTTCCAATGCCAAAATGCTACTAATCTACTTTGTCGTTGTTGCAGACTGATTTGGACTATCACTGCTATGCAAGTAAAGTGAAATGAATTGAAGTAAAATGAAGTAAAACAAGAGCGAACCGAAAGATCCATCAGATAACGCGCGCGAACGGGCACGATAGTAAAGCTTGAACTCATACGCCACGATATTCGTCAGGTGGGGAACGCCTTAAGTACAGAAGCATTCCCACCACACCAGCGTGCGCCAAAGGACGGGATACAAGCTCGCAGTCTGCAGCAGCCTCAGCACGTAATTTTCCATACAGGACTCCCTGCTGCCCTGCTTTTACCGATGCATCTTGTACCCCCGGGTCAGCGCCTGATGGAACGATTAAGACCTCTCGCCGCTCTTTACCTGCAAGATATCAGTATTGAATCAGCGCGTCGCACGGTATGGAAGAGAACCCAGTCATCCCGTTCACGAGCTTGATGAACTTTCGAATAGTGTTTCTAAACATAACCAGCATGAGTTCTTCCACTGCTATGCCATCTAACCGAGTCATGCCGTACAGCATCTCCAATATGATGTGAAGATTCCTGACTTTCTTCGCGGGTCCTGAAGGAAAGTTGTATGTGGAGCTGTTGAACGGACTGTCAAATTTCGAGCTCTGGTTCCACCGCGTCCCCATATAAAAGATAGACTCAGCGCTTATCGTGGCATGGAAGACGGTCTCTCCATAGAGCACAGAGCTCGCTTCTTCATACAATTGCCGATTCAACATCAACACCGATTTATCGACGTTGGAGCTATAAGAAACGCGATTGCGGTAATATCTGTACATTTTATTCGCGGTGACTTCGTTGGGAAAGATGTACCGAAAAATCATAAGACGTAGTTCGACCGGAAGCCCCAAGAGGTGGCAAGGCAGTGTATCCGTGCATTTGTCGTGCAGCGTACACAGGTGGAATGGTGGATCGGCTTTTGTGAGCCTCAGACAGGGCTGTCCACAGGCTGCAATGGCCTGGAATATGCTAGAGTTGATCTCCACATGGCGGTGTATCTTGCACATCGGTAAAAGTCCATCCGGAAAGATTTTGGCTGCGCGTGTGCACATAGTGCCACTATTCATCTTGCTATTGCATTTGGAACTGGCCCTGGAGGTGTGTCCCCCGCAGCTTCGGAGATCGTGGACGGTGTCGGAACCGCTCGTGGTCGCGCCGGAGGAGGGGCTCGACATCGTCTGGGAGTGTCGTGCTGTGCGAGGTGCGGTGTGGTCGTTGTGGGCTCGAGCTAAATCGATTGCGTGAAGATCAGTAACGACAAAGCGAGACGTCGGGTGAGAATGAGAGAACAGGGAAAGAGCGGTGACTCGCCGGTCGAGCGAGCACGCGCGGGCACGCGCAGTCACATGTATAGTAGATGCGGAGTGTATGGATCGATTTGGGCAATAATATTTGAATTCTGTGAAGAGGAACCGTCAATGCGTAAAGGTCAACTGCACAGGCAAAAGAGTAACAATTACTGCGCAATGGTGCAGTAAACGAGAGGATATTTATACTACTCTAGCACTATACAAAGACCTCGACTTTTGTACCCAAATATGTAACAATCTACGACTGTCCCAAGATCCAGATTTCACCATTCGATGAGATATCACTGGTCATGAACAGCCTGCCTGCCTTGTCCCAAGCAAGACCAGCCGGTCTGAAACAACCAGAGCTAGCCCCGGGTCCGTTGCCCGCGCACTTGGTCACGTCTGGGTTCCAGAAGATATCCTTCGCCGCGGTGGTACTCGTGATGGGTTCCGTTGGGGCATAGAGCCCATCAGCACCCTTCTTGAACGCGACTTGAACAACTTTGAAACCAGTCGTAGGCTGGCGGTTCCATGAGCCGTGGTAGGTGATGTACATGTTGCTGCTATCGGCGTCAAACTTGCAGTCGATGGGCGCCGAGTGCGGGAAGAGCGTGAGGGCGGCCTTAGTAGCCTTTTGCGTGCAAGTGTCGTCGTTGAAGCTGCTGTTGGGAGCTTGTACGAACCAGTCACCGACCTTGAAGGTCTTGTCGGTGAAGTCGCTGGGCTGCCAGACGGTGAAGCAGGTCGGGTAGCCGTACCAGTTGTTGTTGGGCTTTGAGATGTCACCCATGTAGTGAATCTTCTCGCCGGGGTTGTTCTGGTGGATATCCCTGGATTGGCCGTTGACAGTGCGCTGAAATTGATCACCGCTGTTCTCTACACCCCACAGGCTACACCACGGTGAGTACTATGTTCATAATATGATGGGTTCAGACTTACTGGTTGTTGTTGTCGAAGCACATTCCGACGTCGTTACGCTGGCCGTATCCCATGGTGTACCCGTCTTGGGCATATTTGTAGCCACCACTAGGTATCTTGGTAAGGTCAAAGACCTTGATGATTGCACGTCCAGTCTTCGCGTCGGCGGTGGGTGTGTCGATATTGGAGTTGGAGCCGTGAGAGACCACGAGTAGATTCGGGTTGGCCGGCGAAAGCGCAAGCGTGCGCGTCAAATGGGAGCCGCCATTGACCATTCCGGTAATGATGGTAGCCCTCGTTCCGACCGTGCCGGCAGCAGCGTCATACGGCCACGAAAACGCTTGAGTCATGCTGCTGGCGTAGAGAGTCTTCCCATCGGCACTCAGAGCAATGCCGTGATTCAGACTGTTCAAAGAAACAAGCATCTTCGTAGAGGTGACGCAACCAGTCTCGGCCATGACATGGTAAGAGATACCTTTGCCTGACTGGACTACCAGCATATTGCCAGCTTTGTCGAACTCAATGCTTCGAGGAAGGTTCAAGCCTCCGAGAATCTTAGTAGCTGACCATCCACTCGCCAACCTGCTTTGGAACGAGGGGTTTCCGGCATTGCAGCTAGAAGGAATGGCGGCCGGGGCCTTGGAGCCTGAGGTGCCGGTGGGCTTGACGCTCGTCACGACGGTGGTCGGGGCGGGTGCACCGGTAGCTACAGGGGCTGTCAGTAAATTGGCCTTCACCAATGAGTCAAAGTTGTTAATGCGAGCGGCGTTAAGATCATGTTGCCATTTTCCATACGCGGCGTGTATGTTGAACGCAGAGTCGTTGCGGGCAGAGTCTTCAACGGCGGAGGTGCCATACGCCCAAGCGAATTGCGTGATGCCGGTACCGTTGAGCGCGAACCGTTCATCCTCAACTGATTGCCAGCCAGTGCAGCCTTTACATAGGGCATTTACAGTCCAGTGTGTGCGGTTGGATTCGGTCCCCTTGAGGAGGAAGTGCTCGGCACCATCGTAGCCTTGAGGCATGCTGATCCCACTTCAAATGGTGAGAGATGAACGATTTGGCTGACCGGAACACATACAATGCAAACCGTGCTGACGCAATGCCAGACTTGCCATTGGCCCAGGCAAGCGTGAGGGGATTCCACACCATGTTACCACCCCAAGAGAAACCAGCCCATTTGTTGGCTATAGGCGCAGTGATTTTGATGATCGCATCGTACGGATCCTTGACCTCCTTGGGAAGGGCAACACCGAAAGTCATGCCTGACTCTGCGTCGGAGTACGACGAATAGCAGATCTTGGTCTTCGCATCGCATACAACTTTAGACTGGGCCTCACCTTGCGCAAGGGCTAAAGTACGTATAAGTAGCTTTTCGAATTCAGACCACGGTCAATGCTTACCATAGCTAGCAAGTGCAAGAGCACCGCTGAGGATTTGGATAGAATGCATTGTGGGTGGATGGGGTGAATGTGAGCAATCAGTCCTACTCTCCTGATACCAGAGCTCGCAACTCTTTATGGCCGAAGGAATTGCAGATGTGGCAATAAGTGGTCACAAGGGGGTTTCCCCACATTCTGTTGCACTCCACTCTGTGACCATATGTGGTGGTATACATTTAATCAAGAAGAATGTGGAGCAGCATTCGAGAAATCGCGTGGAATGGCCAGTCTTCTTTAAAGAAATTGCACTATACAGCCGGCAAATCCGGTTGCAGCAATTATTCAAGACCTTGACCTGGTCGGCTCCTTTGGGTAGGTTTCAGAGTAGGCTCGGCAACGGGTATGTTGATTAATTGGATCGCTTGGCAAGTGACTAGGATGTGAAGAGGCTAATGTGAACTGAGTGAACGTGTACCCCATATATATTGATGGTCGAACCCGCATGCTAACCTGGATAAGACAGAAACTCTGCCAATCTTGTCGGCGTCGGTGTCATCGAGCGTGGGATAGGTGCGTCTGGCGCTATGGCCAGCCCGGCAGATGCTACGCGGATTGACCCAGGTTGCATGTGAACAGCGAGGTAAACCACAGCGAGCTACACATGGAAACAAACCCGTGTATCCAGGAATTCAGGGTATCGTCGGGGTGCATATTGCTAACAATATGTATCTGTATATTGCGTAGTGTATGAACCCGGGTGAAGTGAGATCAGGTCGCACGAAATTTCCTACTGGTATCGACAAGTCATTCTCATGGGCTCAGCCAGAGGAAAGGACCTTGCTCTGCCATGAACATAATTCCACGATCGTGGTAATGCTGTTGATTTCTTGGCGGCTGTCTTGGAGTTTTGCACGGACAAAGTCTTCGTTTAGTGTCTCGGTATCAGCAGCTGTCTTTCCCCAGGCTTCAATTCCTTTCGTGCCGGAAGGGAGAAGATGACTTTCTCCCGATAGCCGCAAAAGAGCGTCGGCTGTCTCTTCGTCCGCTGAGGCGATTTGCGTCTGCAGATAGACTGCTTGCTGTAGAAGAGAGCGCTCGTTCATATCGCTGCGGGAAAGATGGGACAAAAGGGGAAGAATCTTTGTCATCAACATCATCTTTGACGAATGTGTATGCTCTTGTTCTTGGATGCCGACGTCGTGCTGGACGTCGGATTCATTGGTTACTGCAGCGTTTCGGACATGCAGTCGCTGGATGGATTCGTGAGACGATATGGCAATCGAGCGAGATGAAGCGTAGCGATTGTAGCAGTTCCGAATTTGGGAGTCCGAGGAGGCGAGATGCGGGGTGGGAGTTTCTTCGACCTGTTGTTTTACAGGCGAAGCATCCTCAAGGAATCCGGACTCTTCTTCCATCTTCGCCAATTCTTCTTGTACCCACTCCACTATCTCTTGTCGTGCACAACTGAGCGCATATACTTGCTCTTGCAGAGTGGGCATTGGTCGCGAAGCACTCTGTGCTTCCGCACGCCCAGCATTCGCCCGCTCCATGCTTGATCTCGCTTCCAGAACCTCCTTTTTCACCTTCAAGGCAAATGATCCATCATCGTCAGACTGGGCAAGTTTTTCCAGGCGTTCTGGAGGTAAGCTTGGTTGCTCGCCAATAGCCTTGCTAATAAGATCCTTGGGATCTTCTGAATCGTGAACAGGACTAGCGTTGAGTAGCTTTTCCAGGGATTCCTGGATGACTTGTAGTTCTGCGAATCGACGACGTTGCCGAAGAAGAGCTACATAGCTTCGTGTGACTTCGCTGTCATATTGCGAATCAGCCTCTCCTGGCGATTCTAGCATATTGTGGTTCTGCAACTGCTCTATAGACGCTTGAAGCTCCTCATGTCGTTTTTGAGCAGCGGCCCGAGCTCGAATAGCATTCAGATAGCTTTTCCGGGAATTTTGGAGGGCTGGGGGATTTGCTGCGACAGCAGAACAGCTTTGTGGACACTCATAGTTGAGGTGCTGATTTTGTGTTGCGGTGTTTACGGGCCGCACGCCTCCGCTCAAGTACTTTGAGAGAGTTCTTCGAATGTTCAAGGTTCCGTCCCGAGAGTTGACGTACGACGACAAGGTTCGGTCGATGTCTGCCACCGGGCAGGGTGTGGGAGCTGGCATTGCTGCAAACCTGTTTGTTTACAGCTCGCTTCGACTCAACCGGGAGGTGACACTTCAGTTTTCGAGCTAGGAGAATCGAATTGGGGGTGTACTATCAAAATATAGCTTCGGAGAAGCTTATGAGAGCAAGGGAGGACGTAGCGGCGGAGGCTCAGACTTGGTTGGAGCGGTCAGGACAGTTCAAGATTGGAAGCTCAAAGCTAGAGCGACTAGCGTGATACACTAGACCAAGAACGCGAATACACGTGACCAAAATGCTCCAAGCTCTTCAATGCGGTCGCTTAGATGGTATCCGCAGACATGAAGACATTGGTACTGATGACAAGATACGATAGAACACGCTAAGCTACAGGTTTCATATTTGTGGGACAGACGCTATATAGATTCGCGCACCCCGCATGTAACAAAAGCTCTAAAATTCAAGAGCGCAAAATCGCGTTGATGTCTCAGATTGTTTGAGCTTTGAGACAGACTCTGGTATAAGCATAAGCAGAGCCTCCTCGCTCTAGAATGCTCGCAAACAGGCGATGAGAGATGAGCTGTCATTTCGAATTTAAGTTTCATATTGATTGGGGGTATGCTCAAGACTCGGTCTCTCGATCATCCTCCCAGCAACCCACCCTTGATTCCAAGGTGTGCACTTCGATTACCCAGATCGATGTTGTTGACCGTATTTCCTACCTTGGCCTTTACGGTGTCGAAAGACGTCATCGTAAGACCGGCGTAATCTGCCATATCAATGCTTCGGACCAGGGTCAGCCACTCAGGATTTGGCTCGACAAGGTTCCACGCAATGGAAACATGGAAATTGTCGGTGCAATCGACGCAAGCAAGTCTTTCGACCTTATCGTCAAAGCCTCGAGGTGTGCTTTTCGTCCGCTTCCTGGAATCCATGCTGGTAGTGTTGCCTTCCATTGGGCCGTCCCCTATCCCGCCGGTGTAGAGACTTGGGTGCCCACATTTCTCTGCTGCTTCGTTACACGCTTCCAGTAGCCTGTTGAGCTCATCTTGCGCCGGCTTGTCGACCCCAAGAACCAAAAACCATCGGTTTCGCTCAAAGTTGGGGACCCATTTCAGTCTCGAGAACCGAATGCGAAACGGACGAACCGCAACTTTCCGCAGCGACGAATTCAAAGTCTCAACAAATGCTTCGCGTTCGTCGGTCTTGACCTGCAGCGTGCGCGATAAGGACAGGTGCAAAGGCAGGGCGGCGCCGAGAGGGGATCGCAGCGAAGGTGTAATGTCTGGGACTGGGAGTGGCTTCCGCCTAGTGTTGTTTGCGCGCTCAATCGCCTGTTGGATATCGTCTATCAAACGATGTAGTTCCTGGGACTCTGTCTGCGTCGGCACCCCTCGGTCACATTAGCCATGCTCTAGAACACATGGTGAGCGACAATGAACGAGGATGCATACACTCTAGGAATATGTGGCTGGGCCAGTTCCCCTCGATGTGCGGGACAGCGCGCTTACGTCCCCCATGGAGGCTTGGGTCATCGTTGGTGCTGGTACGCGCGTTCGTGGAGTAGAGGTCGTGGAATGCAGCCGGAAGCGGAGGTAGCTCAGAAGGTCCAAGCTGATCGGCATCGCTACGTTTGCGTTTTGCGGCAGGCGTGACCCTGGCGGTGGACGGCTGAGGTGCCAGCGACGCGGCCTTACCGTCCTCGCCGTCGTCGGAGTCGGGGTAGGGCACCAAGGACATGGCTGGCTTGGTGTGGTTGGGCGGGCACCTGCGAATCCCAGGAGGTGACGCACGCTCGCTCGCGGCTGCTAAAACGGGCGCGCTTCTCGGCCCAAGCTTCCTCCTGCTCTCCGTGCAGGAGCGGAAGCGGCGGCGGATGATGACGTAGGTTTCGATTGGCTCTACGCAGGGAAAGAGTGGGACGCCGGATGCGATGACATGTGATGGGCTGCCCATTCCTGCCAAGGTCGGTGGCTGTTCTCCAATCCCTATATTGCTTTGACTGTCACCTGCACAGCGCCTCTTGCACCACTTACCACCAGACCCTTCACACGTTGCCGTGTCACACACATCCTAACACCATCCCCAACTATACCGATTGCCCGTCACACAAGCCATCATGGGCGGCGACAAGCCCTTTTCCCAAGTGAGTCGCACAATTTGCCCGCCCGGTTAGCCCTTGCGCACAACTGACATTCCAGGCGCAACATGCACTCCTTGATCCTTTGACTGAGCCGGACCCGAGCGAAGAGACTGGCCTAAACAGCCATTTTGGATCGACCTTTGCGCCTCGCCAAGGGCTTGCGACCCCGCCTGGCTCTGCCGGCCTCGTCAACCAGTCTTCCGCCAACATCCGACCTCAGCACACGGGCAGCACCGCCGAAACGAACCCATACCGTCGATCGAGAGCATCGTCCGTCGCAAAGGGGCCGTCGGTCAACAGTGGAGAAATCACTCCTCGCAGGTCTTCCGCGAGGTATGACCATGCTCCAAGCTACCCTTCTCCCCCCAACTCTGCCAGCCCACGCCGACAGCACTTCCCCACCCATCGCCAGGATGCTTTTGGATCCCTCAATGAAGGTCGACCCCGACGATCCAGCCAGCCGTCTTCCTCCAATCCCATGAAAGAGGGTGGTCTTACACGTGGGGGCTCTCTCCGTGAGCGCTACCCCGGTGACAAATCTCACAGGCCACTGGATACCCTGCGCAAAGATTCCAAGACTGCCCACCGGGCTCCCCATCTCAGAAAGAAGAACTTTCATGGCGCCGACATTATTGACCGCCTCGATAAAACCACCCTGAGCTACCACCACGAGGGACCGTACGATGCTGCCAACATATCTCGTAACCTCGACTGGAAGCACAGTCCTATAGCCGCTGTCGCTGATTCGAACGAGGAGGCTTTGAGGGCCACACCACGGGAGAACATCATCGATTCGGTGTCCAGGCACCGTCCGCTCGAGGGCACAGCCAACGTACCCCCAGGTATGGCCGATAGGTTCGGCAGGATCCTTGACTATGAGGAGGGGACGGATCTTCAGCGCGACCCTCTGAACGGAGGTGACTACAAGAAGTGGTCTGGCATCCAATACCATCCGGACGATCTCAAGGCGAAGGGTGAGCCGTCGTACACTATCGAAAAAGCCCTCAAGGAACACAAAGCGTATGGCGACTCTGGCACTGAGCTTCAGTCTCGTCGCCGCAACGTGAGCATGGGAGCTCATAACGCGCCTCGCGACCTCCCGGCTGAGGCATTCGACCAAGATGGTGCGCTTCGCCGGAGCAACAGCACCGGCAAGTCAACAATGGGTTCCACGCTGAAGAAACGGTTCGGCAGTCTTCGGCGCAAGGTCGCATCTTGAGTGACGTGCGCGCGAAGAATTATGCAAATCGTGTATTGATGCGAAGTCGACTTGGGAAAAGAAAATATGCAGCTTAGGCACTACTTTCTGAGTCGTGTATATATATTTCACTGGGTACTCATGTTTTTCTCTTTCGGTCATGGGTATGGAAATGCACAAGGGCAAGCCACAAGAATACTGTGTTTACCTTGCTAGGTAAGGCCTTCTTTCATAGTATCTAGTATGAATTAATGACTTTACGTCGTCAGATGCATCCTACCCTTTACGAAGTGTCATCGTGCAGACCGCTTTCTAAGTATCATGGAGTCTAGTGCTTTCAATCATCAGCATGTAGTTGTCAGCCTGATTTGGAACGAGCGCGAAACGTTGCGCTAATTACAGCGTTCACATGTTGGTTACCTGTGCTGGCGGATCGGGAGTACTTAGATTCGTGAAATAGCGAACATCCACAAAAACCATGCTCATTTTATTTATCACACTGCATCGCGACGGTCGTCAATGGCCTAAACGAGAGGCATAGGAATCGTTAGGAAGTGGACAAGGAAGAATCACAGGAAGAGAAAGTGGCGGAGGATTCTGATCAGTTGCGATCTAACGATGAGTTCAGGTATTAGCCAAGATCATAGTCGCACCGCTGTGCATCATACTCATAAGTGCGCTACCACCTAAACTTAATCAGGGATAAGGTGCAGTGTACAGAACCGCAGGTCGTGGTGCTACTACCCAGAAATTTGATTCTGCACGTGATTGGCCAGGCTGTCGACTGGTCTGTTTTAGCGATAATCAGCGTCTCTGCGCGCACCACTTCACAAAGCTGCCCTCGACCATGCGCCACCGAAACGACACTTTACACCATGAACCTGCATAAAACCTCGTCGTTGCCTCACCGGTCGAAACAACTGCATGACAGAATTATTTCGCCGCCGAGCTAAGCCGCCGTCATATCGCAACCCCTCGCCCGTCCTCGATCGAGTACTATTGCACGACTGCCGTGCAACCACGCCCATTCACATCGCCATCGCCATCGCCGCGGCCTTATAATAGAGGATAGCAGGTTAGGTTGAGGTTATGGAATGCTTCACAAAGTCTGATGGCGCGGCCGATGCTGCGGAGGTCGGCGTTACCTCCGGCGGAAAAGGTCGAGAAACCATCGAGGAAGGCCGCGCGCATGAAGTGTGAATCGCTGTACGACTCCGCTACAAGAGATATCGCATATGAAGGCATGACTGCATGCGCACTTTCAACTCATGGAGAGTCTTGAAGACTGGGAAATGCAAGAGCCAGGCGCTGATACGATAAGTCGCAAGTTGGGCAGAGCAACGTCCAAAACAATACGAGAAGCTACATTGACGAAGAGATGGAAAGCCATTGGATACGTGTTAAGCCCCTTCGGTCCTCCGAGTCAAGGGAGGTGCACACTATCGGCATCCGAAAGCTCTTAGGCGAGCATCTTCATACAAGACCTGTTACGCTGCTTGTAGATATCAGTCCTCTGTTCCATTTCGCCCGAGACGATCGCCGCCTCCCCATGGCTTCACAAAGTACACCGGTCACTGGAGCGCGTCACCTCCCCAGCTCTTAAGAATTCAGAAGGATGCGAAGCCCGGCAAGTGTGAACAGAGGATGTGGGTGTTGCTCCTGTGCTGCAGTCTTGAAACCAGTCTTTACTACAGTTTGGTTAGCATTCCATCCCATGCAACCGCTGGCATCGCCTTGCTTGTATACGCCTCATGCGTTATCAACACATCTACTGGCTATCGAGGCTTTGCGCCTTCGTCAATTAGAAACCGGCCGTCCTACAAGCGATATATTGCGTTCGAGTATATCGCAATGCTCAAAGCATCTCTACGACCCACTAGAGTCGTTGTACCGAGCCTTACTCTTTGATCGTTTGTTCGAACGACCTCTGTGAGACTCCTCGAGCCTCGCCTCGGACCTGATATCTGCCGCGACTTGGCTTAACAGAAGGCTTATAGCGCAGACGCTCTCGCAATCAAAATATGCCGGAATAACAGGCTGTCCAAGTCAACCGCCGTACGATCGACCGTACTCCGACGCGGAACGCTCTCCTTGTAGGTGGAAAGACGCAAGCGCCGGGTGCGGCATCGCGTAATACAGAGAGAGAACAACTCTTTGGTCGATACTGGGCGCACGTAGCGACATGCCAGCGACTTTGCTCGGGCAAGTTATGTGCAGCTTCGAGTAAGTGGGATATGTGCATCATAGAAAGGTCAATGACTTACATGGCTAACCGCAATCCAGTGAATTAGCCTGTTCTTACACATTACGCGGAAGCCGGTGCTGAATCAATTGAACCAATACGTTATTCGCACTGTCAGTGCACCTCCTTGCTCGCCAGTACTAGCCTCTTACTTCATCTTGCTGACGCGTCTTATAGCCATTGCGACCAGACCCTACCGAAGCGCAAGACTCATCGACAACGAACAGCTATAATGACTATACAGCTGTGCTCGCGCTGGAAAGCGGGTTCACGCGAGCAGCGCCGTTGGTGGCTTGTCCCCTTACAGCTCAAAGCCGACGGACCACTCCTGGAGCTGCCTTCTTTCTGTCGAAGACAACGGACTGCTTCCACGCGACGTTCAAGAACGACAGTCATCAACGTCTTTGCCTGTTCCACACACTACATGTTGGGGTTACAAAACGGGGGGGCCGGATCGTCAACTGTTTCCGCACGGACGCGCATCACACTAAGAACATTGCGAAAGGAAGCTGCCTCCGACTGCAACAATAGGCACACCGCCACCAATCCTAGCTGCACTTCGACCAAAATCGACCAGGAGACTACAGCACCTGCTGCGATTCAGACCCCAAGTTTTCAGCCCGGTCGGATATAGGGTGAAGGTGTTCTGGCGCGGCGAGGCTGCACGTGACTAAGACGCGGGCGCAGGCAATTTTTAAGAACATCAACCAAGCTGCGCTCTCCGATCGATCCCTCACTCACCGACACCGCACCCAACCACCCAACCCATCGCGCGCCATCAATACAGCTTACCAGCCATCAACCAGGGCACATTCCTATCGCGCCCGACAATTCGACAGCGATATTCGCGTCTTCCCGTCCTCCTACGCGTCGTACGCACCGTGCAACTGTAAGCACGTCTCGCGCAATGGCGGATGCAGCGATTGCACCCACTGCCGTCGATGCTACCAACGCTATCGAAGAGCCGACGCGTACCAATGAGTCCACAGAAGCTTCTGCTGTCGCGGAGGCGAAGCCAGCTGATGGGGACGACGTAGCACCCGCAGACGCCCCTGCCGAAGGTACACCCCCCTCACTTTGCTCTGGACAAGAGCTTTGCTTACGCATATCAGAACAAGCTCCCGAGGCCGCTGCCGCAACGGACGACCAAGCTGCGAAAGACGAGTCGACTGACGCGAAGCCAGACACAACAGCTGCGGAGAGCAACAGAGGTGAGTCAACATGTACGCGCATCGAGTAGTGCTGTGTAGAATGCTCTACTGCGTTATGCTCGATTTCTAACGAAGAACTACAGACGCAGAGCTTGCCGGAGATGAGTCCGCAGCGAACGGCACCCCAGCCTCCGGGAAGAAGGCAAACAATAACCGTCGCAAGTCGACCGGTGGCGTCCCCGAACACAAGTCCAAGAAAACGCCTAGCAAGAAGAAGACGAAGGAGCTTCACCTAGACACCAACCCGGGCGACATGTGGATGGTGGCGATGCGCGGTTACCAGCCATGGCCCGTCATTATCTGCGACGAGCAAATGCTGCCGGAGTCGCTATTGAGCAAACGTCCCGTGAGCGCTAAGCGCCTCGACGGCACGTACCGCGACGACTTCAAGGACGATGGCAAGAACGTGAAGGACCGTCGGTTCCCAATCATGTTTCTGGGTACCAATGAGTTGTGAGTCGCTTCGGTTTTCTCATATGCTAAAGCTACATGTACTGACAATTCTTGTAGCGCGTGGCAAGTGAACTATGACTTGCTTCCGTTCGACCTCGACGACGTCAAGAAAGAAGTCGAATCGGGCAACCCGACCAAGAAGAACAAGGCTCTTTCGGAAGCTTACGTTATTGCTGCCGAAGGTCATGATCTGGAGTGGTTCAAAGCAATGCTCGCTGACCACGAGCAAGCTATGCAGGAGGACCTTCTTACCAAACAGGCAAAAGCTGTAGAGAAGGCCAAGAAGGCCGACAAGACAACCAAGCGGAAGAGCACCGCCGGTGACGTGTCTGACGACGTCGATATGGAGGATGCTGGCGACGACACGGCTCCTTCGGCTAAGAAGGCAAAAGCTTCAAAGAAGCGTAAGAAGGAGGACGACAGTGATGGCGAGCCCGAGAAGGTAAGTCTGCCCTTGTCCAAATTCACTGGAGGCTAATGAAGCTAACAGCCCGCAAAGACCCCGAAGCAGAAGCTGAAGCTGACCAACAAGCCAAAGGAGGCGTCGGCTGCGAAACCTAAGAAAGAGCCGAAGCCAAAGAAGAGCAAGGATAGCGAGACTGAAGCCGAGTCTGCTCCAGTAGAAGAACCGCCAATGTCCGAAGGCGAGCGCCTAGCAAAGCGCGAGAAGTCTGGTGAGTTTGCTTGCGCCACCTTCTCACCACGGGCAGTCGACCTAACCGTAACCAGTCCTCTACTTGCGACACCGTCTTCAAAAAGGCTTTCTATCTCGCGATCAAGCACCCAAGGAAGAAGAGATGCCGAACATGTCCCTTTACCTCAAGCAGCTCGAGGAGCTCGATGATTTAGAGGCGGAGGTCATTAAGAACACCAAGGTCCACAAGGTTCTCAAAGCTATTATCAAATTGGAGACCATCCCAAATGAGGAGGAATACAATTTCAAGACGCGGTCAAACAGCCTGCTTACCAAGTGGAGCGGAGCGTTGGCGGCCGACACCGAAACGTCCGAACCTCCGGCTGCTGTAGCGCCTGCCACCAACGGAGTAAAGCACGATAGCGAGAAGAAGGTGGATGCTCCAGCTCCCGAAGGTGCGGAGGAGATAACCACCGAGGCAGAACCGACCAAAGCAGCCGATGCCGACGGCGACGTCGCAATGACCGAGGTCAAAGATGATTCACCTGCCGTACGGGCTGACGCTGTCCCTAGTGTTGAGGTCTCAGTTGAGGCTGCGGAAAGCGCAGCGGCCTAGACCGACCCGTCTGTTTGTCGTTCAAGCGACCACATTGTGCCACCGCGCATGATCCTTCCCGAGGCACAATCTACCCGCCTCTTCGACGTTTGTGCGCGTCCAAGGAACACCCAGCGCTTTTTGTACTCTCTTTTTCCAACTGCGATCGCTACGGCGAATGGCTGATGCTGCTGCCATCAGATGATGCTTTTATTTTGGTTCGATGACACGCGGACTAGTTGCTTCCTACGTCGGGGAGCCTTTCATGTGTACATAATTGGCGCGAATGGGCTACGGGTATTGATCAGTCCCGGTGGAGGGGTAAGAACATGCGTGCATGCAGCGGGTTCCGGAATACCAGAGCAAAAGATGTTCTCGTCAGCAATGAGATCCGTCAAGGAAGTCCCGTTTCAAATTGCTTTGCACTTCTTCGCTTTTGTGTTTTGCACTCCAATCTAGCTTACACATGCTACATGGAATACTCAATGTGACATGTTCGTAAATCGTCGCTGGCCCTGCCTGCACGAATTCAAGAGGTTGAGTGCAGCAAGAGCAATAATCAGACGCATGTGTACAATCTCACTATTGGTATCTTCATTGCCTATTCACTAACTCCTCATACCTGGCATCCGCCAACAAGCCTTGAAACGTATTCCAACCTAACCAAGACATGAAGCCTTTACTTGATCTCTGCCTTGCTCAGACGATCCGCCAGGTCATCAACCTTCAGATCCTTCTCCTGCGCCACATTACTCCCCTCAGCCTCGTCCGCAGCAATCAATTCCCTTGCGGCCTTCTCCTCAACCTCAACACCCTCCTCGTCGTCACTGCCAGCCTTGAGCTCCTCCTCCTCATCTTCTTCGTCCTCGTCCTCGCTCTCCAGCTCATCAAGCTCATCGAGACCCCAGTACTCGTCATCGTCCTCGCCCACCCCATCAGCAGCCTCCTTGCGCTCATCGAGCACTTCGCGCAGCTTAGCGATGGACGGGTCTTCCTCGTCGAATCTGTTGCCGTTGAGTTCTATGCGGCGGAGGACAGGGAGCTTAGGGTAAGCTTCCAGGAGGCCGGCGATGCCTTTTGCGTTCAGTTCGTTGAACTGGAGGCGCAGGACCTCGAGCTTGGTGTTTTTGCCTTGCTGGAGGGCGGAGGCGAGGGCGATGCCACCGCGGCCGCTAAGAAGACAGTCGCCTATGCCGAGTTCCTTGAGTTCGGTCCAGCCTCCGACGACATTGCTAAGCGCCTTTGCTCCCATAGCGGTAAACGTGTTGTCCTGGAGATCGAGAATCTCGATCTTGGAGGTGTGCGCGAAGCCGTTGGTAAGGAGGTGCGTTATGCCTTCTTGCCGGATACCGTTCTGCACCATCTTGACCTCCTTTACGCCCTTGTGCGCGGCATATGCCTTCGCCCATGCGGCCATGCTGCCGTTCTCAAGACGGTTGCGGCCGCAGATGATGGTTTCCAGGTCTGGGACATCTTTGCCGCCCTTCTTTGCGGCCTCCTTCTTTTCGGCTAGGGTGGTGAGGGCATCGGCGATGAGGACGCCGGCGGCGGGACCCAGGCCATTATTGTTAAGAATCAGGTGGCGGAGGGGTACGTGCTGGGCGAGGAAGTCTACGAGGGGCGCTTGGGTGTTCAGACCGAAGGCGTTATCGGAGAGGTTGACGGTGTGGAGTTTGGGGAGCGTGAGGAGGGCGGTAAGGAGGTGCGAGAGCGCTTGCGGGATCTCCGAGAGCAGTCGTCCGGTGAAGACATCGGCGAAGTTGGCGACCTATATACCTTGCGTTAGTCATGCGTGCATGGGCGGTGGAGGGGGTAAACACACCTGCAAGTTCTTCTTCGTCTCGAGCACCTTCGCCAGCGCCTCACTAGCCCCTATTCCCAGCGTGTTTCCCAAAAACCGCACTTCCTCCACGTCATCGTTCTCCCTCAGCGCCTTGATATGCGGCTCGATATCCTCCGCAGACGTGAGCTTAAGGACCTTGCCCTCGAGGGAGAAAATCTTGGATCCAGACATTGTTCCTACAAAGACTGCCTTCCTTGCAAGTAGAGGTAAATATATTCAAGCCCCACACAACACAATGGGCGGGTGTAGCGTTGAGTGCGGGGGAGCGTGGCAGGGTAGAGGGGATCGAGTGTTTTGGAGCGTGGTGGGGTTTATTTGCTGGACACTGCCCTGCATCGGTGGCGATGTGCAGGTCGACCAATCGGCGAGCGGGAGTGCCAAGTCCGACATTGAGCTGCGACGGGTCGATTTCGACATTGCTAAGCAGAGGCAAAGCTCCTTTACACAACTCTATACAGCTACAATGGGTTCAGGACAGTCAAGTACGTATCGCGGACGCTGCACGATGGGTGTGTACTGATCAATGCATAGCACCCGCTCCGGCGCCTCCGACAGCCGCCAACATGGGCGCAGACCTCAAGACCTCATCCGGCACGCCCGCGAAGCCAAAAGTACGATACTTATCGCCACTTTGAAATTATGCGACTGACATTGGCCCTAGCCCTGCTGCGTCTGCACCGACGAAAAGGCGAAGCGCGACGAGTGCATGCTCTTCTCGAACTCGGACAACGCCCAAGAAGAATGCGCCGACCTTGTCACGAAATATAAGATCTGCATGGCTGGCTACGGATTCAAGATATGATGCGGCAGAGCAATGGGTTGCATGATGGTGGAATTGTACAGTACAAAGCATCGAACATGGCGTCAAGCATTGCAGGAGAACATTAGAGGTCGAGCGATGGATGTAATATACTTGTACGAATGGAACCGAATCTACCCTCCAGAGGTCTTTAAGCAGTGGGTATCGTGAAGAAAGCCATGTAGCAAACGAAAACAAAAACTTTTGCAACCGGAACTTTACTGCGTCTTGCTCTTCGTGCTCGTGGCGGCCTTCCCAAGTAGCTCACTCTTCTGTAGTAGCGACCATAGACACCAAACATAGCAGATGACGAACCCACCACACCCGATGCCGGCGTTCGTGACTACCCAGAGGTCTGGCTTGTCATCCGGCGGAGGAACCCAGGCTTCCACGACGTGCCACGCAGCCATGGCAAGGTAGATGTTCAGGTGGATTACCTTTGTCAGCAGGTTGAGTCCACCTGTCGTTCCCTCGCTGTATGCGGAAAAGGAGACTGGAGGCAACCCAAGAAGATATGCCCACAGTAATGACAAAACAAAGTATGGTACTCGGAGCTCGTCTCTCTTCAACAGAGGAAACATGGTCCACACCCCGAGCAAGTTTGCAAGCCCAACCCATGCGCGAATGGATGGAAGCAGGCCTCTTTTTCCACTCAGTAGAACAGTCATTGGCAGGAGTGGAAGCAAAATGTTCTTCTCGTGGACTTGGTACGAGCAGAGGAAAAAACCCCACGATGTTGCTGCCAACGCCAGGGGGACAAGCTGCTTCCTAGGTTTTAAGAAGATGATGAGACATGGCGGCGCGATAGCCAGCGAAGTAGCGACAAGAGCTGCTCGCTGAAGCAGAGTGGACGGATACCGGTGGAGCTTATGTACCGTATGGATGGCGCACCATATGTTAGCGACCTTGTCTTCGAACAGTCCTCGCGCGAATGGAAAGATCCTGTGGATCGACTGAGCCAATTGGAGTATCATGGGATAGTACCAAGCGTCGTCGTCAAGCTTGAATGGCAAAGACGCAAGCAGCGGCGGAAGCGGAAGACCCTTTTGTGGAACGCCCATGTACTGGTCGTATGCGACGCCCAAGATGAAAGGGAGGTAGAGCAAGGCGAACGATGCCACGGTAACGATGGCGATAAGCACAAAGCGAGTAATGTTGAGCTTGGGGAACACGCATACACCAAGGAGGTAGGCAAAGATGGCAGGCGCGTAGAAGAGGGCCATCTGCTTGAATCCAAGCGCGCCCACGAAGAAGACGCAGCTCCAGAGGTGGCGACCCGCAAGAATGCTGGACATTGTCGCAACAGTAAAGCCGAGCATGACGGTGTTGTACTGAAAGTGTCCATGGTCAATGAGCATTGTCGCAGGTTGCATGAGGATGGCAACCAGCGCGATGGATGCCTCCCAGACATTGACCTTTTCCGCGCGCGAGTATCTGCGGAGGAATATGATGACAGCCGGGATGTATATGAGGTATTCGGATACGAAGACGGTAGCCCGCATGTATATCTTCAGCGAGGGGTCGTCGAGGCCGCGGGAGTCGAAGAGGGTGAACCAGGACGGATTGATGGCAGAACCACTGGAGCGAGCCTGTCAGTGGTCATTTCGCAAGGCGCATGGCTGCACTTACATGACTCCCAGGAGCCAGCTGTGGTAGGCAGTCAAGGGGGGATAGTCCAGGCCCCACCACCCCAAGTCGTAGAAATACCACGTGGACACGGGGAGCTGCTGGGTGAGTTCCATCCAATGTCGCTGGGCCTCAAAGTCTCCATGCATGGGCGGCGACTGGAAGCCAGAGTATCCCCAGAGCCCGGTCGTCCATCGGAAGAGGCCCACGGTCATCAGTATCAACGGGATGGTGGCCCACTGCGAAACGGTGCCTTTGGCAGGCCACAGGAAGGCAACGAGCGGAAACGCGGGCTTTCGGGCATTGCTGGAATCGAGATCGAGCGTGCCATGGGTGACGAGGGCGAGGGAGCCCTCTTCAATCTTCCTGCGCCGCCGGGGCTTGTGGACAGTCGAGGCCATTGGTATCGCGCAGCTGCAGCTGGATGGTCCCCTCGCAACGATGGCTCGCGTGTCGTTGGGCGACGTTCACCGCGGTGCGCGCTAGCGGAGCCCATGGTTTGCGGCCAATGACGAGCCGTGGCCCGTGCTACGTTCACCGCCTTGGGAGCTTGCAGGGTCGGGTCCCAGCCCCGCTTTTTATTTTTTTCTGCGCAAAGTCCTACTAAAAGACCGTTTTCCTTGCATCTCGCTCGCAGCTTCTTTCACCACAACCGCCGCTTTTTGCTTTCCACACCGGCACTTTACTTTACGACTTTTATCAGAGGGCTTTCGAGGGCTTCTGTGGGTTACTGAGGGCGAAGCAAGAGTACTACGCTCTACACATTCCAGAACATATCAAGTCAGTGGGCATCGCGTGGCAAATTTTTCCTTAACACACACACAATCAGAGGGGTACGTCTGCTGCTCGTCAGAGCACGACAAGATTCATCAGAGGGCTTTTCGCTACTGAGGGTTTATATCTTGTCTTCTCGGCATTTGTGGGAACACAGCGCCTTGAAGCCATTCTTCTGTGGGCTCTTGTGGGCTTTTCGTGGGCTTGAGGGACTCCCGCCTTTGTGCGGTACCGAGAGATACCTGTGGGCTTTTCGCATTCCGAGACAACCAAGAAGTGGGCTTCGCGCACCAAAATCTCCTTGAGATGAGTGCGCGCGACGGGACCTTGCGTCCGACCTCTTTGCTTTCCCATTTTCTTTCTGCAGCCAACATACCCTCACCCCCAGAGTACTAATGAATTCTAGAATCCAAACCTACCTTCATCATGTCTAAGGTCAAATCTTCCAAGGGCGATGCCGCCAAGGTTTCCAAGAAGGACTCCAAGAAGGACGTCTCTGCCGTCAAGGAGGGTCGCGTCACCAAACCCGCTCAGACTCCCAAGGCAAAGAGCAAGGACATTGCCAAGTCTGCAGCCAAAGAGGTGAAGAAGTCCAAGAAGTCGAAGAAGGAGCCCACCCCCGAGCCGGAGTCGGACTCTGAGTCCGAGTCCAGCGAGAGCGAGAGCGATAGCGAGAGCTCCGCCAGCGATAGCGAAGTCGAGGTCAAGGCTCCGGCCAAGGCCAAAGCCGCTGCTAAGCCCGCCGCCGCCGCCGTTGCCGACGACTCTAGCGCCGACTCCAGCTCCGACTCTGAATCCGATAGCAGCGAGAGCGAGAGCGACGAGGAGGCTGCCGCTGCTCCCAAAGCAAAAGGAGCAAAGGCTAACGGTGCCCCCAAGCCCGCTGCCAAGGACGATTCCGATTCCGATAGCAGCGAGAGCGAGTCTGAGGACGAGGAGGAGAAGCCTGCTGTCAAGGCTACCAAGGCTGAGGTAAGCTCTCCACTAAAACCACATCTGTACATGTGCTAATCCTTGTAGGCTTCCTCCGACGATGACTCTGCTTCCGGCTCGGACTCAGACAACTCCGACTCGTCTGCTAGCGATAGCGACAAAGAAGAGGCTCCCTCCAAGAAGCGCAAGGCCGAGGCCGACGCTGAGCCGGCTGTGAAGAAGACAAAGACTGAGGAGCCAGCTGAAGAGGGAATCAAGAACCTGTTCGTCGGTAACCTCAGCTGGAGCATCGACGAGGACTGGCTCGCTCGCGAGTTCGAGCAGTTCGGCGATATCACTGGATGCCGCATCATCACCGACCGTGAGACTGGCCGTGCCAAGGGGTGAGTGCAATTGTTCTACATGGTTTACAACAGACACTGACTATCATAGATTTGGTTACGTGGAGTTTGCCACAGCCGAGTCCGCGGCCAAGGCCAAGGAGACGATGCACCAGTATGAGCTTGATGGCCGTGCCTTGAACGTTGATTTCAGCACCCCTCGCGTGAACAACGCGACCGCGGGAGCCAAGCAGAATGACCGCGCGAACAAGTACGGAGACAAGCGCAGCGCCCCCAGCAACACCCTGTTCATTGGCAACTTGTCGTTCGACTCTACCAACGAGTCTATCCACGAGATTTTCAGCGCGCACGGCGAGATCTCGCGTGTCTCTCTGCCTACTGACAGAGAGACCGGCAACCCCAAGGGATTCGGTTACGTTGACTACGGCTCCGTCGATGAGGCCAAGGCCGCGATCGAAGCCCTTAACGGCCAGGACGTTGACGGCCGTAACATCCGCATCGACTTCGCCGCTCCTCGTGACGACAACGGCGGTGGCCGTGGTGGTCGTGGTGGAGGACGCGGCGGCTTTGATCGCGGCGGAGGTCGCGGCGGAGGCCGTGGCGGCGGCCGCGGTGGCTTTGGCGACCGTGGAGGTCGCGGTGGTGGCCGTAGCGGCTTTGGCGACCGCGGAGGTCGTGGCGGAGGCCGTGGCGGATCTACCAACCGCGGCGGCTTCGGAGACTTCAAGGGCTCCAAGGTCTCCTTTTAAGGTCATCAACCATGACATTGTCCGGGCTCCGGTCATCATTTTCCATCGTACGTTAGGGTGAGTAATGGTCGCGTCTGAGCCGAATGTCGGAAAATCATCCAGAGTCCTGTGCGCAGGCCTCGAGATGGTCGATGGCATAGATGGCATGTTTTCTACGATATCTTCGGCGTTGTGGGTACAAAAGTAGTGATTTGACCTTCCCGGTGTGCGGCGCACTGTCGTCCTGCAAAAGGAAAGGTCGCGAGATCTGTTTCTATAGTCTCTGTAAGAATCTGATCTGTGCATTTGCGGTAAATCGCCTAGTTTTATGATACGCCATTGTCTGTTCTACATGTATCGGATGCGTGAGAGATGCAGCGCTTCTCGCCAGTGGTGCATGTTCTCGCCACCCGAGGTCCGTCCAACCCCTGGCATTAGCGCCTTTCAGCTCGAAATGGTTCGTGTGGATGTGCTGAGACCAATGACCGCGCTGCACGGACGTTTCAAGACCCCGTTCCATCCCCTCACCATGTTAGCCCTCAGCTTCCTCTCTTCAACCTCTTCTCGAGGCGGAGCCAGTCCTACTCTTGGACTTTCTCGTCATTCTCTCAACTCACAATTGGTCTCGTCAGACCACCACAGTCCTTCTACACAATATCTAGGATCGCGCCGGCCGTGCATCCTTGTCCAGGAGCTCATCGCGAGCTAACACTCTCCGGCTCAAACCTACCGCCGCATTTCTTGTCTTTTTTGTGTGTTTAGTGGGATATCTTGTTGCTATGTTGGGCTTTCACAGAAGAACGAGGTCGTTGATACCGGTGAAGGATCTGGCCAAGTACGACAAGCTGCAGATGCAGGATGAGGACGAGATGGATTTGGAGTTGGAATTGCAAGAGGGCGAGTTCGATGCGACATCCAAGGCTACGGTCAAGTCGCGTCACAGGCAGATGTTTCTGATTTATGTTATCTTCCTCGCAGAAGCGTAAGTCGCGTCGCACCGCCTTTCTCCCCGAATGTTCGCATACCGTTAGGATCCAAGCTAATGCAATCATCTCTTGCAGAATCATGGCCTCGAGTCTCCAACCCCAGCTCCAGATGCTAATATCGGACAACGAATACTGCGGCAACCTTTCCACGAGCTACCTCCGAAGCATTCTCGATTCCGCATACGCATTCGGCGGCACAACGGGCATATTCTGGGGATACATGGCGGACAGGATGGGGAGACGCCGTGTCACGCTCATGGGTCTATGGGGAATGGTCATCTGCTGTCTCAGTATGGGCTTTGCGACCGACTTGGCAGGCTGCACAATCTTCAGGTACTTTGCGGGGTTGGCGAGCTCCACGGTGTTGGTCACGACTCTTACTATGTTGGGTGATCTGAGCCAGAACACGGGAGACAGGGCGAGGAGTGTTTCTCGGCTGCCTCTGATTGCACTGTTTGGGTCGATTGGACCGATCATGCAGGAAATGGTGTCGCAGAGCTTGCGGTCGTCTGGTGCGGTCTGGGAGAAGTACCCCATGCTTGGGTCTCAATTAGCTTGCGGCAGCCTGGTACTCTCCATTGCTGTCGCTGCGACGGCTATGCTTCAAGAGGTAAGAGAACATGAAGACATCAGTGCCACTGATAGTTGCTAACAGACCATAGACCCTCCCGATGGAATCAAGCAAACAATCTACCTCCATGGACCAAGACTGCGAAAAAGCCGCCTTCCTTTCGGCGGACAACATGGACGACCCCACCATCACCATCATCGACTTCGTCCGCCCTGAGCCCATCACCATCAACCAATTCATGCAAGCGCCATCCCTCCTCGTCCTCCTTGCATCCTTCTGCCTCCTCTCCCTCCACGCCTCAACCTTTGACGTCCTCCTCCCCCATCTTGGTCACAGCAGCTCGCAACACGGAGGCCTGGGCATACCATGCTCCTGGCTCGGACTCACCGTACTCATCGTCAAAGGCGTTGCTGGTGTGTCTCTGCAGCAAGTTGTTCCCCTCGCCGTCGAGAAGTTCGGCTTGCTGAAGCTGTACCGATCAACTTCCCTTTTGTTCCCCGCTATTTATATGCTCACCCCACTTCTTGCCCTCGCCGCCGCAGACTCGACCGGCCTGGTCGCCATTACCTCCGCTGCAGGCCTTCTCATCAAACACATCCTCACCGGTGGCGCCTCTATCCTCGTTGCGCTCCTAGTGCTCAACACTACGCCCGACGCCTTCTCAGCCGGAACCGTTGTGGGCATGATGCAAGTCGCTAGCTTGTTCAAAGCACTGGTAGTTGCCGTCAGCGGAGCGAGCTTCTACCTGTCCAACGACGTGAGCGTCGCAACTACCAACTTCGCCCTCTGGACCTGTCTCGCCCTCTTCGGCGGAGTGGGAGCCGCACTGGCCTACTTTGTGCGTGAGCGGCCGAGCGTCGAGAGCGATTTTCCCAGCGAGGTGCTTTGCTGGGAGACGTGCTTTGATGCGGATGCCGAGAAGAGTGCTTATGATGCGTGACCGTTTCTTTGATATTGGACAGACACCTCACGTTCTTTGATTGATCTCATGTTGGCTACGACTTTTTGATTTTTTCTTGTAATTGAGCGACGTTTATTTTCATTCAATTCACGCGGGCTCTATGCTGCATATACTGATGTGTTTGTCTTCATGGGCTATACGCTACTTATATTGTCTGATTCTATCTGTGCTATATAGCCAGCCGTTCATATGCATAACAGCTACCGAGAATTAGTATACGCAGTGAAGTCGAATCTTCGGTTCCATGATTGAAAGTTCTAATGGCCATATTTGAGAGACCAAATCGTAGATCAGCGGAGGTGGTCGTGAATCCCTAAGACGGGCAGCACGTGGAAAGCGGCCGTGTCGTGGAATATCGGGATACGAGTAATCTGAAACACGCCAACATTTGGCTGTGTTGACATGATACGTTGGCGGAACGACTGGTCTGTGTGTGACACACGCCCATTGTTGTGATGCCTCGAGCAAAAAGACTCTGTAGGCACGCAATAGATCTGGATATTGTGTTGCTGTCATACCCGCTGTTTCTCCGCAAGATCTGCGCGTCGTGGCTTGCGGTATCGATAGCAATGGTGGCACAGGGTGGCGGGGTCTGACAGCGGCGGCGACTGCACGTCGCTCATTCATTGGGGCGGGATGCCCCTGCAGCAACAACTCCAGGCAGGGCAGTGCGCGGTCTTGCGCCTGGTCAATTTGCCTAAGAAGTTTGTTTACTCCTGACCACGCGCCTTCCACATCCTCTCGATCTCTCCTTCCTTCCTCGCTCCAGCACCACCGCCACGACTGTTTGTTTACCTCTCGCGTCCCCGCGCCTCATCCCACCAACACCACCATATCTATTACGCCGTGAAACCCCTCCCGCTACCGTATCCGTTCGCGAAAACAACACAACTACACCGCATTTACGACGACCTCTTACCCTGCATATCTCCGTGCGCCCGTCATGTCGCTCGCCGCGAAGTACAAGGCGTTCCTTGCCCAACCGTCGCCCAGCGCGTTCGCCTCTGAAAATGCCTCGCTGCACTACATCACAACGCTCACGAGCATATACGAGGCCCCCGCCATAATGAAGCACTTCGCCGTTCAGGAGAAGCTGCTGAAGAAGAAGGAGCAGAAGCTTTTGACTGTCATCGAGAGCGCCAACGCGCTGAGCGTGGACGTGGAGACCACGATTGAGTTCGTCAACGGCGGCGGCGCGTACCTGCCTGGTCTCGATGACAACTTCATAGCCGACCGCATCGTGAACTTCCCAATGGTATGCGGTCAGACTCCGCGAGCTCCATCACTCGGCTAATCCCACACCCCAGGTCCATATGGTGCACTTTGACAACGAGCAGAAAATCGTCCAGATCCGCATGTACTGGGACCAAGGTGCCCTCCTCAAGCAGATCGATGTCATTGGCGCCCGCGCTCGCAACTGGCCTATACGCGACGGCAAGGACCAGACACGTCTCATCGCCACGAGCTTTGCAACGGTTGTACAACCTGAGCCTGCACCTGCGTCCCGTCCTTCGACCGGCGCCCGAGGTCAAGATGAAGTCTCCATCGCGGAACGCCCAATCACCTCTTCACGGAGGAACACCAACAATGCGATGAACGACCCGCATGCGACCTTGAACCTCTTTCAGCCCCGCGAGGTCAACCTAGAAGAGACTTCCCAACCCCGTCCACAGGGGGCACGTATGCAGTCTGCGAAACCGCCTCCACGCGATATGTCCGAGCTCTTTGTGGGCGAAGATTCAGCTACACCAACCGCCGCGAACGGATCATCTCCACAAAAGCGTGGCGGTGGAAAGAACTACAAGGCCAATCGTTTGTTTGATGAGACTGAGGAGGACATGGCCGGGGCGACTCCTATGAGCAGCGTCAAGACCAACGCAAAGAAGTACTCACACTTTGAGTTCGGAGACGGAGAAGATGCGCCAACGCCAAAGGCTTCAGAGTCACAAACTTCGAAAAAGACCAAGCACGCATCCCAATGGGACTTTGATGACTTTGTCACCCCTGAGAAGACCAAGCCCAAGGTCCTAGGGCAGCAGGTCCGCCACTTTGGGTGGAGCGATGACGAGGTTGGTCCTTTTTATATACCCGAGCCGCTTGAGGTTGCTTCTCTTCCCGGTTCATTGAATTGTGATAGATAGCTGACTTTGATGTGAAACAGGACGAAGGCTCACCCGTTCGCCGTCCAGTGGTCCACAAAGCCCGCCCGACCAATGACCCACACTTTGAGTTTATCGACGACGGCACCTCCGAGGGCCAGAAGAAGGAATCCACCAAAGGACGCATCGCAAACAAGGGCATGGGGTTGTACCAAGACCACGTCCTCCACTATGACGACGACAATGAAGATCAAGCCTCTAAGGGTGACGTCAAGCGCTCGCTGAACGAAATCTCGATGCAAACCAAGAGCGACAACCGCAGGAAAGACTTCGGTCCACAGTGGGAGATGAACGACAACAGTCCTGCGAACAACGGTAACAAGAGCTCCAAACTCAACTTGAACCAAGAGAAGGTTCTGAAGACCCTGGACGCCAACTGGGGACATGAGCCGTCTCCAAAGGCACGCGGCATCACCATCGCAGGCAACGGAATGGGCGGAAGGAAGGGCACCGAAAGCAGCTGGGGTATTTACGATGAATCCCCAGAGAAGGATGAGAATTCCGGCTTCAAAAATATGGGCAAGAAGACTACGGGCGACGGCATGGGTGGACAAAAGAACGAGAACACCGGCGTCAAGACCAAGGGCATCAGCATTGCGGGTAACGGAATGGGCGGGCGCAAAGGCACTGGTCCCGGCTTCGACTGGGACTTCTAGGTGAAGCCTCGTACTGCCGTACGATGGGCCGATGAGAACGACGGCGCGCAGATCAAACGATGAATGACGGGGACGGCCTCTAATGTGTAAACGACGAACGATCGGCTGGCCTGCCGATGGAACGCACGAATGCGACGAGCGAGCGAGCGATTCCTGTCCACATACTGTGATCTTTTTCCTTGACTTGTATCCTTTTTGGTTGTTTCGTTGACTAGGCGATGCACAGCAAGCGCATGTGGCTATGCATGGAAGGGGAGTACGATATCCTGTATGCGTTTTTAAACTGGCAGATTGGCTTTCTGTTTGGCTTTGGTCTTCTAAGATGCTCCAGCTCCGGTCGAATTCTATTAGTAGACTGAGCCATGGGATAGCAGGATATTGCTGAATTCGGGGCAATAACTGTTTGCTCTCGAGATTGCCGGCTGGCTGTTGAGTATAGCTTTTCTTGGGTACAGAGTCAAATCACATGCTTATCGTTGTTCATTTGTCAGTCGTGTTCCTCAATCATCTGCACTGTCTGAAACCGTTTGACTCGTTGCGATCGCGCCCGCAAACTCAATCTTTCGCCCCCTCCTTCTCCACAAATTCCCTTTGAACGCTTACCCGCGTCGGTATTTTTTCCTTTCCTGGAAGGAGTTGATGGTTCTTCGACCCGAGTCAAGATCCCTTCCAAGCAAGCACCCGCGCACCATTATGATCCGTCTTAAGCACGGGACGGACGGACTACCTGTCCCGCGGAAGCGTCGCGTCATGTACCTTGCGCCCTTGGCCGAACTCTATCGGCGTTCGTGCGCGTAGCGGGACGTGGGCGTGGTGCGAGTCGCGATTGCATGTGGGCTGAGGCTGAGGTTGGGGTGGTTGAGGTTGCATCGTGGGGAACGGGTTGTGGGTCGGTCGCTGCTATAGTATGTAGACGGGTCGTATGCTGTTTGACTTGGGAGGGGGGTCCTTAACATATGTATATGTTCCACGCGCTATCACCCGGCCCCGGCACGGCATCTAGCATGGGAGTCCATGCCTCGTGGCGAGGCCCTACGAGGCACATACCACATGGGGGAAGGGGAAGGTCCCAGCGGCGTGTTGAGTCGCGGGCCGCTGCACGTCACTTTTGTTCTGTCACATCTCGTCGCGGCGGCTTCCAGAAAGGCGTCGTTATCGGCATGGCATGTAGGGGCATGGCGCATGGCGCGATGATTCAGCGCACAGGACGGGGCAGGCAGACTGGCTGCATACCATGTGCCTCGTGTATGGCATATGTGACGCATATGCAGTGTCTGTGTGCTGGCATGCGTTGAACATGCATGCATGCATGGAAGTGCTCGTTTGTGGAGCTGGAGCGAAGGAAGGGACAGGTGGGTTTTCTCTAATGCCGGTGGGTTAATAGCGTCGGCTTTTGAATATGTTGAGGTGCATGGGCTGACTCTTCGAAGGGGGCCCAGTATGATATGCAAGCGTCGTGGGCGCAGATATATGTATACGTGAGGCGTAGTTGTGCGGTATGGCAGGGGTCGAGGATGAATGATGGGGAAAGGAGCCTCAGGTATATTGTCGGCGCAGGGCTGAGTAGAAAGCGTTGCGTGATTGTGACAGACTGGATGATCGGGGAAGATCGTGTTTCAGCCGTCAACGGTAATGACGGAGGAGATGGGGCCTTGGGTGGAGATGGACATGCTCGCTTTCAAAAGGCCGGATGATGGCTTATTGCCGTGATGTCGAATTCCGAAACGATGCTGTGAGGGAACAGACGCACAGCTCAGACAGTTCCAGCGTGAAACACGATGACAGATGTGGTCTTCCGTACATGGTACCAAAGAGGGCAGTTTCGTGCAGAGAAACAGCTCCGAAATCTGACATCGGTGTCGGTTAAAAGGCGTTGCAAGCGCTAAACATCTTTCCAGTACCACTGAGCCATCGAACTCACTACCAGCGCACTCGAATGAGAGCTGGGAAAGCAGTCGTGGAGACATTCCCATGACGCGAATAACACTCCCATACCATCCTTCTCCAACACCCCAAACTCATAGCTCACCATCCATATCCACTCAATGCTAAGCGCCACCCTACCAAATATATATTACCCACCCCGCCTCACCGCGTCCCAATCTCACAATATCACCATCATCACGACAAGAATAGCACTCATAACTTCGCCTCCGAACCTAGAAATAACCATCTAGTCATCGCCCACTTTCTAGCTTTAGACCCCATTCCAAAAGGCCCCCCAACACCAATGTTTCCCACACACCACAAACCTGGTCTCCGGAATACTGACAAGCCGCAATATTCGCGTTTCAGACACCACGCGCCCGCACGCGCGAAAGTGGAGAAAGAAAAAGCAAACAACGTGAAACAGGGACTACCCCGGTTTCTTAAAGAAGAAGAAAAGCAGACCAAAAGTGAGGCGACATCGGAGCAATGACATGCATACAGCGGGAGCACATTTCGGCTTCCATCCGGAAACCCGTATCGTCTGAACAAGTAATTGTTCCTGATTTGCATCTACCTATGCTTTGGCTCGCTCGCGTACACTCAGAGCTTAGACTTGAAGAAGAAGAAGAAGAGCATGAACAAGCGCTAGACACCAAACCGCCTCTCTCAATATGACCAGAGTACCTCCGCGAAGCATACTTTTAGGATTGGAGGCCGGGTAACGATACGCCGTGCCTGCCGTTCCCATAGTCGCTCGATCGCTCGATCGCAACAGACGCCGCGCATGATGAAGTAAAAAAAAGACCGCCAAAAGTGCCCAAAATGCCTGGATATCCCGGGATATAGTTTGGACCTGCGACGAATCGCTTAGCCGCTCGCCTTCGCCAAGGCGCCCATAGCCCATAGCCCAACTCCTGTACATTGCGCCAATCCCAGATGCCTATGGCTTCCTGCTCTTTTGGTATAACAAAGGAAATAGCCCTGCAGAAGGCCGATCCCGTGATAGGGCGTGATAGGGGCTGCAATTCGTATTGACAAGACGTTAGCGCCGTGTCGACGATTTTCAGGTGGAGGTATATGTGACAAAAATCCGTGAGTCGTGGACCATGCAGCGATTATGCTATTGTACAAGGAACAAACCGAAATACCAGTGACCCGACCGGTCTTGGTGGTGAGTGCATGTAGCTAGCGGTGGGGGTGTTCGTAAGGTCGAGAACCGTTGAACTCGACCCCTTGCATCGCTCCGGTTGCAGGGGCCGCCCACTGGGGAGGTTGTGCCGGAGCCTGTTGTTGTTGTTGTTGTTGCTGCTGCTGCTGCTGTTGCTGCTGCTGTTGCTGCTGCTGCTGTTGCTGTTGCTGTTGCAGCGGAGGAAGTATGTTCGTTGTAGATGCTGGAGTGTTCGCGTATTGCTGGGCTAGTAGACCGGTCATGCTCCCGTAGACGTGTGGGTTGCCGGGCTCGAGACGACGAAGATGTTGCCAGACCGAAGCTAACTCGTTACGTAGCAGCTCACTCTCTTCCTGCGCTCGGCGACAGTACTCAGCATCAGGTCGCAGTCGAGCATTCTCGGCACGTGCGGCCTCGTGGGCTCGGCCGAGGTTCTTAATGTATTCGATGGCTACATAACAGTCAGTAAGTCAATCCAAAGAGGATTGGTAGCTTCATGTCTTACACTTGGTCAAGACCTCCCACTTGCTAGACTTGCTGCCTGGTGAATTGGGCAAGATGTTGTTCAGCTCGTCAAAGAGATTCTTCATCTCACTCCTGCGCTTCCTTTCGGCCATTTTGTGGCTAACACGCAGTTCGGGAGTTCTACTGTAGTTACCGCTACCTGGCGGAGTTAAATCGTCGGCTTGTAGGCTCGTCACGCTGCGATGTTGCATCGAATGGTGATGAGTTGTGGCAATGTCTAGAAAAGAGTCAGTAACAATACTGGAAAGCTATCAAGGATAGGAATACTTGCCGTCATCTAATCTCTTCTGGCCCGAAGGCATACCGGAGTCGGCCGTGAAGATGCTGCTGTTGATAGAGGTGGCGAAACTGTTCTGGCGGGAGGGCATCGAGTGCCCAACGCTCGACTCGCCACTGCTAGATCCTCTCCTGTCCTCGGGTTCGGCGGGGAAAGCCCAAGCATAACCCTTGGTTGGAGCAGCGGCCATGGGATCGGGCATGCCGGACACGCTTCTAGGATTGGGATTGATCACGGGCGCCCTCCGCGGGGGCTGGTTCACGCGGGGTCCAGCTCTTGGGCCCAGGGGTGATAATGGAGAGGCGCCGTTCGGGCGCTGCTCGCCGGCGGTGATGCCCCGCTGTTGCTGGAGGTTGGACACGAGCGAGACTCGCGATGCATTCTGGCTATCGTACGGCGAACCGGGGCTGATGGCCAGATGGGTCATGCCCACGTTCATGCGACTATCCACGCTGCTGCGCCGGGAGTCGAAGTGCGAGCTGGCCTCGAAGCTCACGCGGTTGTCGAAGCCTTGGTTGAGCGAAGGAAGGGCATTGGGCTGTGGCAACGTTAGAGGGTTCTACCGAAAATTCGGCCCGAGACGTACCTGATGGACTGAGGATACGCCAGAGGGGTACCTGACGGAGGAGGGTGTGTCAGGTACCGAGTTGCGGGAGGGCGAATCCTCGGCATTGAGGATGGTCTGTAGCTGCAGACCCATGGTGTTGGACACACCGGAGGAGTCTGTAGTCGGGTCAGTAACGATCGCTACCACAGTTTGAAGGGTGTTGACAGGAGGCGACAGCGGAGTCCGGCTGTCAGGTGCCAGTCAGTGTAGATGACAGGTGACGGGAGTCCTCACGCTTGCTTTGAGAAATGGACCAATTACCCGAGTCGCGGGCGTCGCAAGTTTCCGAGTGCTGTCTGAGGCGAACTGGGCTCTGCTCCGAGGGAGAGAGGTTGCTCGTCAGCGATGCAATCGACGGCAGTGCCTGGCTTTGAGACAAGGTGGCATGGGCGGGCGGCCGTTGCTGAGAGGTCGAGTCCATGGCGGCAGCGGAGGATAGTCGCCGTGCTCTTTGCACGACAAGGAGCGCGGGCAGCGACTCTGAATTCGAAGTCGAGGGCGTGGGATGGGTGTTGCAGAGCACGCCAGTGAGCGACGGACCAATAGCGAGCAAGATGCTCCGGACGCAGCGGGCGTGGTCGGTGCTGGGGGCAGCGGGACGGAAATGGCGGGTCAGAAGAAAAGGACGGGAATAGAGCGAGGAACGAGGAGCGTGACGGAGCGTAACGGAACGTCGAGGAGAAGAGTGCGTCGACGTAGGGCAGGAGGGCAGGCGCGGCGCACGGGATGCTGGTCGCGCTTCCTGTCTGGGAGCTCACGTCGCGAGGTGGGGCAGCAGAGGGCAACCAACGTCGACGGCGGCCAAGCGTGCGCGATGTCTCGTCTCTAGCAGGCGCAATCGATGCGAGAGCGCCAGGCGGTCCCGGGACGCAGGAATCCAGTCACTTCGCGACGGGCAAGACGACGGTGCGGGAGGCTCCTCTTTCGGCCTGCAGCAGCTATACCAAGCCAAACGAGAGATAGCCGCGTCGCCCACGACACTTGACCATGGAGCTCGTAGCCGAACCAGAAGTGGCTGCAGTTCCCAACCAGGTCCTCCCGTGAGCGCGGCGGGCACGCAATGGCAGACGGACAGTGTACCCGGAGGCAATTGCACCGCGTTGGATGGTGAGATGGGGCAGTGCGACAGGTAGGCGTCGAGCGTGGACTCGATGGAGCGGTCCGGGGGCGCTGGTCGCAGTCGCACAGAAAGAACGAAGGCGCGGTGGAGAAAAGAAAGCCTGGTGGGACGGACTCGCACGCAGTTCCTGGCAGTCTCTCTCCCTGTGGGCGGGGCGCAACGAGTGGCAGGCGTCCAGCGGCGTCGGATCAGATCATGTCCTGGGCAAGGGCGGAGGAGGAGGAGAAGAAGAAGGGAGCGTCGCAGTCTCCCTCGACGCCGGCTGAAATGGAAAGGAAGCGGGCGTGCCTTGCATGGACGGGCTCTTCTCGGACCCACGGGCGCGGGAGGAGGTCAATTGCGTCGCTTTGGAGCAGCGCGGGCGGGCCGGTGGTCTGGACGTGTGTACAACAACACTCGGGTTGGACGTCGAAAGAAGTGGAGGTTCGGCAGGCAGGACCAAAACCAGAAGCCAAACCCAAAAACCCACAGGGCGCGGAGAGGGATCCGCAAGGGCAACGCTGGAGCCAATTGCTAGCGGTGCGGACGCCCAGAACGGTGCCGGACGCACGTGGAAAATCGTTCAATCAAGGCTTCGTGTATCTCAGCAGGGCCGCCTGGGGGGGGGGGGCGGCTAGCCGCTCTTAATATGGCTCCCTGTCTTGTCTGAGGCGCGAACGGGCAGCGGGGACTCCTGGGCCGCCGACATGACATGGGACGGCTGACAGCGACACAACGCAGCGCAGCGCAGCATTCCATCCACGTCGGTCCAGTGTGTCGATTGCGCTCCCCATGCCGCCCGCCGCGCACGGGATCGGGCGTGGCAGCGCGCGCCGGCATCGAGGCTGCAGGCTGCAGCGAGCAGAGCAGTAGACAGCCCATGAGCCACGCCAGGCTCGCCCGGGCTTTGGTTTGCGTGCTCGCAGCCAGCGCCATGCTGGATGCAGCTGCCGCCGCCGCCGCTGTAAGACAGGCCACGAGGCCGCTCCACGCTCGCCCGCCGCTCTCGCCCACCCTGTGCCCAACCGGCGCGCTGCCTGGCAGACCGCATAACGAGGGCGATCCCCCATGTGCGCCGTAGATGATGCGCGGATGCGATGCCCTCGTGTGCGCAATTGCCGCTCTGCTTGGCCTTTGATTGCGCACACGTCCCGGGCCCCCCTACCGCTGCAACACTGCAATCTCTGGCACGCTCTGGCACGCCCAGCCGCGGGTGCTGCCGGTGGTTGTGGACGAGGGCGTGGGCGCGGGCGTGGGCGTGGTGGACGTGGACGTGGACGGGACGTGGACGTGGCCCATGTGCACGGCCAGCGCCCGCAGCAGGCCTCGATATGCTCCCGCCACTACGGCCACGCCCGCCCACGTGAATCGCATCCCGACCTCAGCCCGCCGCCGCCAGTGCGCTCGCCAACGACGACGGCCCCTGTCGCCAGCGCCCAGTCTGCCTGCTGCTGATCCCCGATGTTGGATGCGCGACGATGCTTGCCTCCTGCTGCTCCTGCCATCTCGCTCCGACGGCCTCTGCAGCCGGACTTTTGCCAAAACACCACGGGACACAGCCTCTATTGCCCTACCTTGTGCCGCCGCCCCATTGGCCAGGAATGCTGCTGACTTGCCGGTGCTGCACCTGCGACTGGGAGCACAGGTGCGGCCGGGTCATGGTGGTATCCATGGCAAAAGGCGAGCCCTTGTTGTACCTCCCAGAGGCCTCGTCCCGTTTCGTGTCTCGTAGGGCCAGCTCGACTCCTCGGTGGCCGGTTGCGTCTCAACCATGCGCCGCTGCGAGACTCGGAGACAGCCTCACTTCACTTGGAGCCGACGACGCCATCTGCCGTCTGCCCGCCTCTGACGGATGTGCTGGTGGACAAGCATCTGCAGCACGCTCGACTCACCCCGCCAGGGAGGTGACACAGCATCCTCGAAGTCACGTTAGCATGGCACCACAGGAAGCCAGGGTGTGAATCTTTCCGCGGCTCCTCTCCGGCGAGGACCAGACAACACAAACAGTGCCACCAGCAAGACCGCCATGTCATTCCTAACCCACCGCACCTGCTGCTCACCACCACAAAGATACCTGGGATCGTACAACGCCTCTATACGTCCACTTGCCACGCCCGCGGCCGACATAAATCGTGTCTTTGACTGACTGCTACAACTTTGGACCACAACCTGTCCGGACGCGTCAGACGCGTCAGATGCGTCAGATGCCGGGCACTGGAAGCTGCTAGTCCCATGGTACCACCAAAGACAGTCAGCTTTGACTCGCAACGCGTTCGGCGCGTAGAGGTACCGCTAGAGACTTGCCGTGCACACCAACATCTATCCCCTTTTGGTATCTGCTCAAGTCCTGCCATGTCTCTGCGTTGTACTCCTTTGTTCATGTCTCACCAGTCATCCTCCCAACTCACCAATACGCGCCCCCGAGCGCCCTCATACCGCATGCAAAGTCACAACGTTACGCGCATGGCGTGTAGCCATTGTCACCCCGAGCACAAATGTGCAACCACATGTAGATCCGACGACCCGGTTTGCAAACGAACGGCGTCGCCGCTGCATGTCTTGTGGTCATTTCCACCACAAGATGTTTTTCATCTTTCTCCCATACCCCGCATACGGTGCCAATTCCAGGCATGGCAGAGTCCGCTTTCCTGGAAAGGAACATGATGTCTTTCTTCACGTACACCAATCACCTGCTCCTGCGACTCACGGATCGTCGAATTTTATTAGCCAACGCTGGCTCGCGGTTGCGTGTGTGCAAACTGCAGCTCTTGAAACTCTCGAGCTGGACACAGCGTCGGTAGTCGGCTAGGGACTCCACCACTTTTCATAGATACACAAAGCTACCGTGGTACTTTGAACCGGGGAGACTCTTACAGAGGCTGCAAGCAGGAACATGTCTTGGCGGTTCTCAGGCGTCCGCCGCCTCGTCCACCTTCTCCTCTGGGACATGGAGAGCTTAGCACGTTGTCGTACAGATCGGCCCTGTTTCCGATCCAAGCCACGGTACAGCCTGCATGATCGACTCAACGCATCGTGGTGCACGAGATCCAACTTCTCTCAAGACGAGGAAAACACCGCTTGCATGTCTGCTGTTGTGCACCAACCCGTCAATCTGCCAACAACTGAACTGGCAGTAAGTGCAACTGTTGGGGAAGGTGCATGGTATCACGGCGGCAACTAATCGAGGCCGGCTCCTTTCCGCGATTCAGGAGTAGTGCTCGACGCGGACGCCCACATGTTGGTGTTGTATATCGATGTGGTTCCCCTTCCATGCCCTTCGGACATTATCAACTCCTCGTCATGTACAGGCCAGGGCTAGCGAGATCTGCCTTGCCGTTCGGCAGGCCTCAAAACGGCCGGATCCACCGTCGACGACGAGTGAGGGAAAGTGACCGTTCACATGCTACATGAAGACCCTGCAGCAATACCCAAGTACCACGCATGCATGCGGATATCGGACTGGATCTGGTTCGACCTTCTTGAATGATAGGACTGGCCGAAATGACTCTGAGACCTGCGCATTTGGGAACCGCACGGCAGAGGCGATCCACTTGTCGGACTTGGCTACGTGATCCTGGAGGAAGAGGACCTGCATGTAGGTGAGCTAGAGATGCATCGCAGGTCCGAAACTCGCTTTTGCAAAACTCGCCGATGTGATCTGTGCACGCGGGATTGTCGATGACTGCTACATTCGGCAAGAACAAGCTAGCCAGATCGGGTGTAAGAGGTCGCGGGGTATCACGTGCAAGCGCGGTGGCCTACACGAAAAGTTGAAGTGGGGTAACAGTTGAAGCGCAAGCAGCACAACATGAACGCGTTGCCATCTGCACAAGTACGATCGATTCTGCAGCATTGAATGACACCGCAGCTCACGTCCTGGATAATATGGCAGCGAAGACAGCAGCCGCTTTTGCGTTCCCATTCATGCAACTACCACGAGAATTACGAGACCTTGTAAGTACATCTACATCCGTGCACCGGATCTATTAGCTTAAACTCTCCTCAGATATACCACTACACCCTCTCCATACCGGATTCCCGAGGCGACCGCGCCCTCCGCATCGAACGCCGCCACCTCCGACACTTCGCGCCTTCCGCTTGTTCCATCCTCCTCACTCTCCACCACGAGTACCTCCTCCTCAACCAACAAATCGCGCGCGAGTCGCTCGAAGTTCTCTTCAAGCGACACACCGTCTTCCTAAGCTGCGGACCCTACGTACTCAAACAACTCCTTACGCGCATCGAGGAGAAAGGCGGGTTTTACAAGGACGCGTTGAAATGGCTCAAGAAGATTGAGCTTGATTGGGTGACGTTTCCGAATTTGAAAATCTATCCTCCAGAGAGGACGGGCGGTAGAGATGAATGGTGGTGGGAGGGGGATGGGCAGGAGGTGGATGTAGATTATGTGAGGGGTGCGGCGTATAATGGTCACTATGATGAGCATGACTATGAGGGTGGGTATTACGATGATAATTTCTACGGGGCGGAGGATTCCAGCTTGTATCCGAGCTGGCATCAACCTGAGGCGAACGCTTCGAATCCAAACGACGTATTCGGCTTCTCCTCACACTACCCCTTCGCTGATCCGCAGCGCGAACCAAGCTACGATGTGGACGGCACGGAGCATGTCGACACCAAATTCGACCTCCTCGTCTCGATGGAAGTCACACCGCTTTTCGAATATCTCGCGACGCCTACATTCTCGCTGACGAGCATAACGATCCCGCTATACTTCATATCGAAGCCCAGCCACGTCAACCGCACCGCCTCCCGTCCCGGCTACACGCTCCCGCTCAAAGTCCGCTACTGGACCCAAGTCTGCATCCATGCCCTCCTCATGCTTCACCAATCCGCCTCATCCTCCTCGTCAACACCCACTCTCCGCGAAGTCCGCATAAAATACATGCCCTGGGACATCTGGGCATCCATGGATCCCGCCGACGATCTCCATCGCATGGCTGTAAAGGGTGTGTGGTATCGAGATGACGATGATCCGACTGGCGAGCGGGAATGCGAGGGTGAGGCTTTTCGGGCTGTGTGGGCGGGGCTGAAGGAGAGGGGGTTGTGCAAGGGGGATGAGAGGCTGGGATTGAGTGCTGATTTGAGGTTTGTGAAGTGGGAGGGTGACTTGGATAAGTGGAGGGTTGGGGATGAGTTGGGTGTTGTGTTCAAGAGGGGTGGGGTGGGGGATGAGGAGGAAGGGTTGGACAGTTCTGCGTCATCTGGAACGTAGGCACTTGGTAGCCAGGTGTTCGAAAGAAATACTTGCCTTCCCATTTCGACCCGGCCTGCTTCCAAAGACCATCGAAAACGTGAAATTGCAGTGCAGACGCGAACGACCATGGGATTCTGAGCAGAATAGGCGTCGATGACGGAAGAGGCTCGGTCGGATGCAAGCGAGCTAATGCCCTTCATGGTGGCTGTCGATGTAGTCGGTTCTACTTGACACGTTGCAATCGAAGGCTGCAGCTCGTACGTACGTACAACATTGCAAAACAGACATGTACACAATCCAACGACATCGCCCCGCGACCAACGTGCAGCGCAAGACGAGATCCCAGCCCGAAAGGCTCATCCCCCAAGCCTGCGCCCTCAGTCAGAAGATCCACTTGAACGCGCGCCAACCAAGTGTCTACACCAGTGCAAACCCAACCCACGCCCTATCATTCCAAACATAGACGACAAGCTACTCAACACGCCCTTCAAACAGCCCATCCTCTTCCCCCAGCTACTCAACACGCCCTTCAAACAACCCATCCTCTTCCCCCAGCCACTCAACCTCGTGTCCGAATCGTCCAATCCCCTCGATAAATGACGACATAAGAGCGATTCCGATCTTTCCACATCGTCGTCAAGAACGGCATAAACAAAATGCCCCATCCCACCCCACATGCCATTTCCAAGCCTCTGATTCAACCACTTGCCCCCGCTGACTTCTTTAGCTAGCCGTGCGGCGGAGTCATACCCTTTGCATCGGAAGATTGAACCGGTGACCCTATACCGCAGTCCCGGGACAGTGGAAGGATGGGAAAGCAAGGAGTCATCCATTCCTTCGGTCACTGAATACAGTTTACCCGCATGCGAAGCAGGCATAATGCACATGCGCTCCCTATAGCTGACGAGGAGAGCGATTGGTTCTCGGTCGTCAATGACAGATGCGAAAATGCAAGCCAGCCATAAGTCACAACGGCAATGAACCAATCCGCGAGACTTCATCGTGAACGAACGCATCCGGTCTCGAATGACACAAACATCACTGTGAACTAGCAGAAGAGCAAGCGTTCCACCACAATTTCCATTTCCGTAATGGTACACTATCTGACGATCTCAACCCAGCCTCCAGCTCAAACAATAAGGGGGGAGATCTACCAATCAGTCGCGCTATAAAAAATAGAATCCAAGCCTTGTCTACCCGCATCCTGCAGAAAACAAACGTCATTTGTTTTTGTGGATTTTCTGTTATTCTAGAGTCGCTGTCGCACATACTCAGAACCCAGATAGCAAGGGAAAAGCAACCGTACAACCATGTCCACATCGTTCGCCCGAGGTACATCTCGATAGAAGAGTCTCTCATACAAAGTCAAAGGTCGTGAGCACATGATGAAATAAAAAAGTAGTGACAAAAGTACACTATCCAGAAGACGCTCGCTCGTTCGTATATAGTACCATGCAGTCAGATCACTGCGGGTTGCCGTATCGTCCCATCACCAAGTCGTCCAACGTAGTAGTAGGCTCAGCGTAGAGGTCGTGGAATTGGCCTCCAAGCTGATTGATGTCTGGAAAGAATCCAGTCGTAGCATTGAGGTTCATGTCGTTTGATTGAGTCGTACCAAACAACGTAAAGTCCTCGGTTGGCCGAGAGAAGGTCATGTCCATACCCTCCCCAAAGCCCTCATCCATGTGCATCTGTGGCGAGAAGAGCGTGATGTCCGCTTGTCCGCCAGGCGACAGATGTGGAACGTTGTTGGGCGCAGAGTTCATGGGGTAGTTAAAGTCGAAACCAGTGCCAGTGCTCATCGCAGGCGTGTGCTGCTGGAAGGCGCCATTGAAGTTCGCATTGAGCCCACAGTTGTTGAAGACAACGTCATGGTTCATGGACGTGTCTTCGGGTGTCACGGCATCTTCGAACGCATTTGGTTCGATCGGCGAGTGTCCGGATGAGTAGGTTAAGACAGATCCGTCAGTGGTGACAGAGTCTCGCCGGAAGTCATCGTGGAAGCCGTTGATACTGAGTGCGGGAGTACCAAAGCCATATGAGTAATCAAACGTATCAATCATTTGCATTGCAGGCGATGGATTGAACGGTGTGATGGGTGTCGACAGTGCTGCGGATTGTGGAGTGCCGAGGAAGGGTGTCAGAGGAGTAGGCGGAGCACGCTCACTACCGGTAGCCTCAGGCTTCTTGCGTCCATTGCTCTTTGAGCGGACATACTCCCAGCCATGGGCCTTCTCCATGTGCTGCTTGCAATTCGACTCCCGCTTGGATGCATACGTGCACGGAGGATAACGGCACTTGTACTGCGCAGGGGCAGCCGAGTGCTTGTCGTTCTGGTGTCTGTCGCGCTCCTTCTCGGTCGGCCAGCCGAGGTGGACGTACTTGCATTTCGGCTCGCTGCACTTCCAGGGTCGCGAGTGAGTCTTTTCGTGCTTGGTGAGATCGCAAGGACGCTTGAACTCCTTCTTGCAGACTTCGCAGGCGTGCATGACATCCCCGGGTTTGTCGGATTTGCGTCGACGGGCCATGGATCGCGTGACTTCATCCACATCCATCTCGTCGTCGGACAGGGCCCGCTTGCTCGCCAAAGACCCGTCAACGAGAGAGATCACCTTACCATCCTTCTCGCGGACGAGTTCGACGGGGCGGCCGTTGCGGCTAAGCCCGCCGCGCAAAGTGATCTTCTCGTCACTATCAGGTGTTAGTGAGGGTCCATAGCCAAAAGGCGTCGTGGCATACCGAGAGTAATCCATCTCGTCGAGCTCTTCACCTTCCTCCTCTTTGCGTCGGGTGGCGGCCATAATAGCTGCGTAGCGTCGGATCTGTTCGATCAAATCGAGGAAGTAGTTGTTAGTGTACGGGCGGTCGGATGGAAGGCGTTGGTCTTGTTCGGGAAGGCTGTCGACAGTCGCATGTAGTAGTTGAACTGATCGCTCGCAGAATGCGAGGTACGATGCTGGTGTCGCCGAGAGCTCCTTAAAACCGCGCAGAATGCAATAAGCTTTTGCACTCTCAGAGAGATAGCGAATACCACTTACCGGTGCCAGGAATATCAGGGTCTTCTCCAAGTCGCGGAGATTGCAGATGTTCTTCTCACCTATGCGTTTTGGGACGTCTTGGATCAAGGGATGGAAGTCCTTCAAAGCCTCCTCGGCGAGGATGGGCTTGATAATATGGTCGTGAATCTGCTTGCACGCATACTCGCCAAGCGTGTGCTTGTCCTCATCGGCACCAACCGCTGTGAAGGAGCGCGTGATGGCAGAGTGGGAGGAAGTGGCGGAAGTGCTGATGGATTCGCGGGCGCTGAAGCGGCCTTTAAGTATGTCAGAGAGAGGGTTTGGGAAGACGGGAAGCCGGGTCCGAGCCTTACCGTTTTTCGAACCGCTGATGCTGGAGCCGAGTCCACTATCGGAGGCGTGATCATGCGAGGTGCGCTGCAGGGTGGGCTTGGGGTCGACCTCCATGGGAGTGCTGTCCAATGTGGCGTTGTCCAGGATAAAGCTGGGCACTGGGAGGACCTCAGGATCATTCAGGATGCTGCTGCTAGAGCGGGTTCCGGCTGTGTGGCCAGCGATTTTCCTATCGAAGTCTTTGAGGAGGTTTGCTACCCGACGAACGCTCGAGTCTTGGATAAGCTCTTCCAGGTCGTCGGTGCTAGTGGGTGACCGACGAGGCATGTAGAAGTGGTTGTCCAAGTTGCAGATATCCGACGAGTCCGACTTTGGAGAAGAGAAGGTGCCACACTTGCGTAGCTGCATGCCATGGGTAGAGAGAGTCGGGGCCGGCGACTTAATAGCGCGGCGGCGGGGATGACTCTGTGGGGACGACATGGTGGCTGTGACTGGTTGGGACTGCATGAAGGAAGAACAATCAGCTCGGTGTCCTATGCTACTGCTGCAGGTGCAAGCCCCGATATGAGTCACGGCGTCGACGGAACTTACAGAACCGTTTCGGATGGACTGTAATGGAGTCACCGAAGGATAGCCCGCCCGGCCAGATTGGGATGAGTCGAGGGCTGGTTCGATGTGGTTGGCTAATGGCCAGGAGCTCTCTGGACTGGAATCGGAGTGAAGCGGACGGGAAGCGGCGGAATGATGCGAGGCTCAGGGCTTTGACGACTGATTGACTGCTACAAATATAGGCGTGGATGCAACTGTGCCGGATTGGTGATGATGAGGGTGTCGACGGGCAGCAAGAAGATCAAGGGCGCCGAGTGTCGCTCGAGAAGCTGGCGGGGTGGGGAGTGGTTTAAGAGGGCGCAGCGGCGTCAGATGGGCTGCGGCACGGGGACAGATGCAACGTCCGCGGGCGGCTAAAGTGCAAGAGACTGATAACGAGGCCTGACGATGCAGGCAGACGCAGAATGGAGGACAGAATATGGGAGGAAGAGTGGGTTTGGGGAGGAGGAAGACGTGGTCCACGGGAAGCGGGCGTGCTGTAGGTAAGATGGCCGTCGCGTCGACGGTGCCAAGCACTGCTGCCTGGAGGCTTAGCTCACAATTCGGGATGCGCAACACGAGCCCCGGCGCATTATTCGCTGGCCATGGGCAATAGAGACAATACGAGGGCCGCTCTGACGCCGATTGTGCCGCCGGGCCGCTGTTCATTCGCCCGCGTGCGCGTTGCGTCGTCGTCGCACTCGCGCAGACGAGCAGAGTGCAATTCGCGATTCGCGTACTGAGGCCGCCCGCCAGTTCGTCACCAGAACATGGGCGGCCGCCCTGTAGAATGCAGTCGAAGGGCGGTCAGCATAATGGGATTCCCCCGCTCCAGAGGCCGCTAGCACGACAAAACCACTCGCCATGAGTACTCTGCGACAGCGAGGCTTGACCGGTGAGCCCCAGGAGGAAGCGCTACGCATGCAGCTGCGCGCGGGACTGCTTATCAAGTGGATTGCTTGCTGCAGGGGTCACGCCCTGTGGCTCTGCCCTGAGGCTGTGGTCATGGTTGCGAACTGCGCCATCTGGCTTCGGGTCAGCGTCATAGTCGCGACATGTCTTCATGGTACCCGAGTAATGCTCAATTGCGAACACAAGTCTTCTGCCAACGTTGCGCTATGGTGGGCGCTCTTCTGCGGAACCGGCACCTGTTCTGGCGACTGTGTACGTATGCAGGATTCCTTTGGTGGCGAGCTCACCGGAATCGTCCCGGGGGCCAGTCCACGCGGAGTTCGGCGAAACGCCCGCCGATCGGCAACTTTACCCTGGTGGGGCTACTGAGCGTTGATTGATGTTGAGGGCGTGACGTTCAGGGTGCGGTGCTTGGGATTGAGTGCAACTTTTCACATTTTCCTCCGAACTAGCACTCGATCGGCAGCGAAAGGACAAGCTTTACGGGACAAGCCTGACACAGCCCAGTCCAGTGCCTCTTTGGTGAGATGTTTCTATTAACCTTTGCATTCCGCAGTTACCGCACCACGGCCAGCTCATTAGACCTTGCACTCCACGAAACGTGTTGGGCCGCAAAGAGTGCACAGTTCATCGAACTCGAGAGTGTAATCATTCATTGTCTAGCCAAACAGGAACAGAAAAAAAGCAGAACTCCATCTACATGTCTTGCCTAATGGCCCCAGACACTAGTACGCCTACAACGCCGCGCCTCAACCCAACCCTCCACCTGGCAATGTTGGAACGGAGGGGAGCCAGCCCGAAGGCGGCTGCAACCCAGCACGAACCTCAAGCCGCGATGCAAGGGCGGAAAGATCAATACAAGCAAAATCAGACCAGACCACAGCGAGGGTATCTCATGAAAAGAAAGAAGAAAAAACGCCGAAGTGCCCATCCTTAACCAAAACCGACGCCAATCGTTCGTGCAGAGTTCCACTCTAGCGTTGCCGACGAGTCCGTGCAACAGTAGGACGACCATTATCCGGCTTCGGCGAAAGCACCTGCGATGGCACTGCTTTGCGGGATGCCGCCCGGGTGCTGCGCGTAGCTGCTGGCTTGGTTGGCGCGACGGTTTTGGCACGCTTCTTTGGCATATTAAGCTCCTCGTTTTCCTTATCGCCATCGTCAGATGGTCGCTTCTTGCCTCGCGCAGTCTTTGGCGCAGGCTTGGAGATAGGTTTTGGCGCCTCCTTCTTCGCGGGTGGCGCCGGGGCTGCTCGAGTCTTGCGAGTGGCGGCAGCAGGTGCTGTAGGGCGAGTGGGGACCGGCGCGGGTGCAGACACAGGGGCGGGCGCGGGAGCAGGAGCAGCAACAGGTGGTGGCGCGGCTTGTTTCTTTGCTGCTGCAGCTCTGACGGCTTTGGCGGCGACAGGTTTTGCGGCGGGAAGTGCGCCATCGAGGAGGTCGACAAGTTTCATACTGCGTTTGCTGGCGGGGATGCGATTGACGCGACGCTCGAGACGTGACCGGAGACTGGCGACCTGGGCGTCGCACATGGCAAGGAGCTTCTCTTTACGGTTCTTGACTGCGGCTGCTGTTAATGCAAGCACAATGATATAGCTGAGGAGGAAGGTACGTACGCTCCAGCTCGAGATTGGCTTTGATGGCAGCCTTCGCCTCTGGGGTGAGGGCAGAGTGCGACATCGTGCTGATGTTTGTTTACTGTTGTTTTGATGTTTCGCGGGTGGGGCCAAAGGCCAAAAGAACTTCAGATGGATGATTGGAGCTTTGTGAAGACTTCGAGGAGCTATCTGAGTGTTGCTAAAGTGTTGTGGCGTGACTTCCTCGATCGATGGGTGGTGTTGTAGAGAGGGGAAGAGCGTCAGACAGGTGGTGGGACCTTGAGTCGCGATTACGCACGGGCGCATCTGTACATGGCACGGACGCGACAGACGCGAAACCCAGTGATCGGCAACAACCTCCACAACCAGCGCATGTCATCCTAGGGTATATCAGCTTCGAGTCATCGTAAATGCCACACACACTGCGTACGCTCTAAACCCAGCTGTTGGAGAACTCTAGAGTAGATCTAAGCTTTCTACGCACGTTCAACATGGAAACGTTGAACATGACCCCAAGTGTGACATAAGCACCACGTGACTTGAGCCTTAGCGTCGACATCAGTTGCCGCATCACTGGATAGCTCCGACCTCCGCGACCGTCTGCATCTCATTAACCCACTCACGATCCACCACCTCACCTACCCACGACCAAGCCCTACAAATCGTCACCATGGTCTTAGAAGCTTCTATGATAATGTACGATGCTAGCCTCGCTGATATTGCACCTTGAGCTAACAGTACGTAGCGTTGACAACAGCGAGTCTAGTCGCAATGGCGACTACGTGTACGCATAAGCACCGCACGATGTACCGTTTCCTGGACACTAATTATACATTAGGCCGTCACGATGGGAAGCGCAGGCGGATGCAGTCAACCTCATCTTCTCCGCGAAAACCGCCGCAAACCCGGAGTCGTCCGTCGGCCTCATGAGCATGGGAGGCAACACCCCGGAGATCCTCACCACCCTTACCACAGACATCGGCAAGGTTCTCGACGGCCTGCACAGGACAAAGATAAAGGGAAGCTCCAACTTGACGACTGGTATCAATGTCGCTGCGGTACGTTTGTAGTTGTACCCCACCTGCCTCATGGTATTGACGGTGTACTCTAGCTGGCCCTGAAGCATCGTCAGAACAAGTCCCAGAAACAGCGCATAATCGTATTCACCTGCAGCCCCATCGAGGAGGACGAGAAGGAACTAGTCAAGCTCTCGAAGCGCATGAAGAAGAACGCTATAAACATCGACATCATCTCGTTCGGCGAGCTCGGAGAGGAAACCACGCGGAAGTTGGAGAAGTTCAGCGAGGCGTGCCAAAGCACCGAGGGATCATATCTTGCCGTCATCCAGCCTAGCGCGAACCTCCTCAGCGACTCACTCGTCACAACCCCGATAGTCGGCGGCGATGGCAGCTCCGGTGACGCAGGAGCCGGCGGTTCTGGTGGTGATGGAGGAGACGCGGGTGGCGGCTCATTCGAGTTCGGGGTCGACCCGTCCGTGGATCCAGAGTTGGCGTTGGCGCTGAGGATGAGCTACGAAGAGGAGAAGGCGCGGCAAGAAAAAGACAAGAAGGCGAAGGAGACCGCGGAGGGCAAGAGTGAGCTGGAACAGATCGCTGAGGGGGATGAGAAGCAGCCTCTGCTGGATGACCAAGGTCAACCGAGCGGGAGCAAGGACAAGAAGGATAAAGACGACCCGGACACGATGGATACCGCATAAGGTGGGCTGCGTGCGGGGCAAATCATGATCTATGAGCATCTCTGGCGTTCATTGGTGCATCGCTCGGGCTACTGGCGCAGTCTTTCCTGTGGAGGCCTATATCCCGGTGGTGGGCACATGTCTTGATAGGATAGATTACACGACTATGCAAGTTCCAAGAGCAATGAACAGTGTCAACTCAAATACCTTTCTCTCTTGAGATATGTATTGCTGCACGCTTTGACTTTTGTGTCAATGCGAATGCACATCGTAACAGTTCCTCCTCCATTCACTAGCCAGGTGCTTTCGTGACCAGAACAGTCTCCGGATAGCTGTACTTGACGGTGTTCTTGCCTCAAGGGTGCTCTTCTTAAGCACTTCAATGTCTGCCCATACTTTCTCCGGCCAATCAGCGACCCGTGGGACGCGCATGTCTGGTCAACACCCATATCCCGCCATGACGCCCGTATTTCTTCATCCTCTTACCTTGACAAACCCATCCAACCCTCTGTCAAATTTCTCGCATCGAATCGGCATCTCCACCGTGTAGAAGGGATTCTTCATCACAAAATCCGCATACAGCTCATATATCTTCTTCAACGTTGTCTCCGTGTTCGGCTGTTGCGGTTCTGTGAACAGCAGGAACTTTGTGCCAGTGAGGGTTTGGAAGCACTGCATGCGGAACTGCGAGGATTCGAGGACTTCGATGCCCGTGGCGCGCGTGTGGAAGGGTGTCGGAAGGATGTTGGAGGAAGGGGTGGGGTTGGTTGGCGGGTTGGGACAGAGCTGCTTGGTTATTGCGTGCATACTGTGATCATATAAGCAATGGCTGGGTGTGAGAGGAGGACGACGGTGTACCCATGAAAGGATCCAGCGAGCATGAGGAGATCATTGCTCGAGAGCTTATTCATGCCCGAATGGAATTCACGGTTGTAGATCAGGCCGCCGGATTTGCTGATTATGAAGAGCGCAAAGACCACCCTGTAGCTGGTAAGATAGCGAAAACGCGAAGACCATGGTGGTAGTTACATTGTGCTTGTGTGCTATGCGCCGCAGCGTTTCATGAACGAAGCTACAGTGAAAGAGGTGTTCCCGGGCACGTGGATCGTAGGCGTGAGGCTGGTGGATTGGCTGCTTCGTCGATTACCCAGGCGGACCACCAAGTGACCAAGTGAAGACTGTCTGGCTGCGGTGCGGAGACTTAGCGGGCTCATTGCAAGGCGTCGCACGGGCCGTGGTGTCGTGGAGTTGCGCCCAAGCGGGCATGGACCAGGGTCTAGCTGTTCCGTCACCCGCATCATTCTGATGCCCCTCCCGAGCTTCACCAGGCTCCGCTTCCCACCTTCTCCGTCACCGGTCGGCCTGCCACACTATATAGCGCACGCCTATAGCTGACTGGCATACCGAACCATTCTTCTCGTCGACCGCGGCCAAACTCGCAACTATCCAGCCCAGCCGTAGCACACAACTGCGTTTGCATCGAGCTACCTGCGTGCCTTCCACAGGTCCTCTGGTATTCCGCTACACCATGTCCAACCAGTCAATCCTGCGTATCACCCGCGTACGTTACCACTTGACGACGCCTAAGACAAGACGCGCAAGCTAAATTACCGCAGGAACTGAGTGAGATCCAGCGAGGGTCCGACCTTTCTCTCGCTGTTGCCTGCCGCGACATAGACGTACGACATGTGCGAGCGCTGATCATAGGCCCCCCGGATACCCCATACGAGTTCGGCTTCTTCGAATTTGCTGTCAAGTTCACGCGCGAGTACCCCACCAAGGCACCCGGTGTCAACGCCATTACCACCAACAGCGGACGGACCAGGTTCAACCCGAATATATATGCTGGGGGCAGAGTGTGTCTATCGATATTGGGCACATGGCGCGGTGAGCGGGGCGAAGAATGGTCGTCCGCCCAGGGCCTGGAGTCTATCCTCATCTCCATCCAGAGCCTCATGTCCTCCAACCCATACGAGAACGAGCCGGGCTTCGAGGATGCCAAATCAGACTACGACAAGAAGAACCAGGCGGCTTACGTTGCCAAAATCCGCCACGAGACCTTACGGATTTCCGTAATCGAGCGAATGGAGGATTACCTTGGCATAGATCGGGGCAAGACGCCGGGCGTGACGGTCTACAATGCGGAAGAGGAATATCAAGCGGGTGGCGGCGAAGCTCCGTTCGAGCCGTTCAAGGACCTCTGCAAGCGACGATTTATGTGGTACTTCGAGACCTACGTCGCTAGCATCGAGCAGGAGTTGAAGAAGCACAAAGACGGCGAGCGCTTCGAGAAGATGCCGTTTGAAGGCCCGGGCAACGCTATGGAGGGATCCTTCCAGTACTCAGTTCTGAAAGAGCGTCTCCAGACCATACTCCAGAAACTGAACGAAGAGGCGCTCAATTGGGCGATCGAAGGCAAAGTTGCCGTGCAGAAGGAAATGACTATCGCAAGTAATCTCCAGCGCCAGTTCGAGCAAATCGTGGAGAACTACAAAAAGAACGATACAGTCACGCTTGACCTTGACCTTGTGGATAAGAATCCGTTCGTGTGGCGTCTGATGCTATTCGGCCGGCCAATGACGAATCTTGACGGTGGTAAGTGATTTACAGGCGCTGAAGTCTGTCAGGATCTCGCGTCTAAAGCTAACAACCACAGGCATGTTCCGCATCATGCTCTATCTGAGTCCAAAATTCCCCGATGTCTTGCCTCGGGTGAAGGTCGAGACACCCCTTTTCCACCACCGCGTTTCTGTAACGACCGGTACACTCTGCTACGACGCAACTCGGAAAGACGACTTGCGGTCGCATATCGCAGCGATCATCGAGGCTATCGAGGAAGAATCCCCCGCCTATGACCCCCGAACGCTTGTGAACCCAGAAGCCGCCAAACTTTATTGGGGCACGCAGGATGAGAAGAAGGTATATAACAGACGCCTTCGGAGATCCTGCCAGGACAGCGCAGAGTAAGTCTTGAAGCTGATCTAGAGGGTATTCTGGTCGCTAACGGCCACCCCAGATATTGCGACTAGTTTTAGTTACGACGGGCTTAAGAGCTGCGGCTGCTGAGGCATGCCCACATATGCACATGACGACACGGCTTTTCTTTATAGACTGGAATGATACCCGGACCTGACGCGTTCGTCAACAGACGGGTCCACTGCATTAGGAATTATGGTTGGGATCGGACGGTAATCGCATTTGTTCAAGCATGGCGCTGGTTTTACTACTCGGCGTATGTAGCGTATGATTCAGGGTAATATCGACATGCTGTTGTATTTCAAAGCTCGTGTGATTCCCATGGCTCAAAGTTGGACGGGATGCGCATTCTATACTACGCCTTGCTATGAGACACGACTACTTGCCGTTTCCACGACACGTTAGTATGCGTTGAGAATATGGAAGATCCACATGTATGTCTGGTAGACTAGCTCCGGATGCATAGCACCTGCCCAGACCCTTGATTTGCGGGGGGTCATAGCTCAGACACGACCATGGGACCTCCGCAATTTAGAAATGCCAACGCGCTGACAACAACAACACCTCCATTACCCAAACCTTACCAACAAGATGTCAGGAGGTTCTAAGCCCGTATCGTCCATTGGCAAGGTCCTCGTCATTGGAGGTTGCGGCTTCCTAGGCGGCCACATCGTCAGTCTCATCGTCAAGCGCCATCCCGAAAGCCAGGTCTCCGTCCTCGATCTGCGAACGAATGTGAACCGCAGTGCCAGCCCCAAGGTGACATACTACGATGGCGACATTACCAAGCCCGAGCAATTGAAAGCTATCTTCGCTACAATCAAGCCAGATGCAGTCATCAACACGGCTTCACCTCATTTCAATGCGCCTCCGCAAATTCACGACAAGGTCAATGTGGAAGGTACAAAGAACTTGGTCAAGGCAGCGCAAGAGTCGGGAGTAAAGGTCTTCGTGCATACAAGCTCGGCCAGCGTGATTATGGGTCCGGGGGTGGAGCTCGTCAACGCAGATGAGAGATGGCCCATGATCACGGGAGACGCGCAGCCGGAGTACTACACTACGACTAAGGTAGGCATTCGCAGACTATGATGCGCGCACAGTCGCTAACAGCTTCACAGGCATACGCTGAGACTGCAGTTCTCGAAGCCAATCGCACACCTGCAAACTTCCTGACCTGTGCCATCCGTCCCGCAGGCATCTTCGGCGAGGGCGACGTCCAGCTCCTCCCGCCCATGGTCACCGCCTACCGCAAGCGCCAGACCAAGTTCCAAATCGGCGTCAACGAAAACCTCTTCGACTTCACCTACGTCGAGAACGTCGCCTACGCCCACCTCCTTGCGGTCCAAGCCCTCATGCACACCCACACCATTGCCCCCACAATCCCGCTCGACACGGAGAGGGTCGACGGTGAAGCCTTCCTCGTCACAAACGGGCAACCCGTGTACTTCTGGGACTTTGCCAGGGCCGTATGGCACGAGGCTGGCGATCGCTTGCCCCTCTCCAAGGTGTGGAGACTGGATCCGGATTTTGCCTGGGCTATTGGGGGGATCCTTGAGTGGGTCTTTTGGGCTCTGGGTAAGAAGCCGAGTCTCACAAGGCAACAGGCCCGGTACAGCACACTGAACAAGTACCACAATATTGACAAGGCAAGGAGTCGCTTGGGTTACAGTCCGCTCGTTGATCTTGATGAAGGCATTCGTAGGGGGGTCAGGTATATGCTGGAGCAAGACGAGAAGGCAGGCCAGAAGAAAGATCAGTAAGGAGAAGGTTAAGTTTCATCTCCTCGTGGAAAGGGGGGATTGTCGCGGGTACTTGGCTTGCGACAACTTATAATTTCACTAGGCTTGTACATAATGTGCTGTATCACTCTTAATGGATATTCGACATTGACTTGTGCAAACGTGCCCGATAGAACTGCTAGCGTTCTAAGTCCAGAAGACATCTCAACCAAATTATTTGCACCTAAGCACTGGATGACTGCACATGTGCGCACCTGGGCAAGAAATCACTCACGTGCGTAGCCGGACATATCTCGGGGTTAAACTACCTCTAACGTCGCGTCGCAAGCGCTCTGCCCAACACCACAAACTCACACGCAGAATGGCTGACGCTACACTACAATGTCCGCCTCGACGCTCCCGGCGTCTGCATACGAAGCACTCGGGATACCTCCTTCGACGGTGAGGTTACTCACCACGCCTAAGCCCGAGGAACCCTCCATCGCGGCCCCAAATCTTATGAATGCGCAATCGCCCGCAGAACCTCTTGCCGCGAACGAATCATCGATAACCCTCTACGCTGAGTTTCTACTGCATATCCGTACCGTTACGCTGTTCGCGTCCCTCCGAACCTTCCACTCGCGTGAGACCAAGGCGAAGCTGGACACAAATGGCAGCTCTGTGACGATCACGCATGAGGGCGAGTCCGCCACGCTTCACCTTCCCATAACGGTGCAAGGCGGAGGCGATGCCGCGCTATCATTGCCTGCGCAGCCACAGAGCAAGGAGTTGACTCTGCGGCTGCAGATCGAAGAGCAAGAGGGCACTGAGGTACTCGGAACACTGCTCTCTGAAGAGCGAAAAGCGAATGTTGTGCCGTGGGACGGGGCTACTTTGAACAACACGAAGGCTGTGCAGATCCGCTGCAAGAGCTGTCGGGGGACGCTCGTATCGAAGGATACTATTGCGGAGTGGAGAGATTTACCTAATGAGAACTGGGCTGAGATGATGGACTTTTGGCATTGCCATAAACCGGACGAACATCATCTGCACGATCATACGCATGATGCAGCGGTAGGCACGAAGGGGTATGCTGCTGGAAATCGACTTAGAGCTACTGAGGGAGTAGGCTTTGTCGATCTGGCGAGCTTCCTACTCAAAGAGCAGGATTGTGAGGGTGTAAGGGTGAGTGGTCACCGTTTTCTTATTTGTCTTCTTATTCTTCTGCTTGCCTCGTTCCTCTCTCGGCCGCAAAGCGTCCCGGGGTGCAAAGAAGGCGACCTTGGCCTTTTCCAATGGCAGTCTCGTCGATACAACCGCCCCAGAGTAATACGCTCCTTACACTGAACCTCCAATGTCGCGCGAATCCTCCCCTCTGGGTCGATGGGCTTGCCGGTGTTGTGGGGGAGCGGCCAGATCTTGTTTCACTACCGTTTACCCCGAGATTATTGGGAATGGTGGGATAAGATCTGGCTACATTTTTCACCTAGTCAGATTCATCGTGTTCATTTCAGGAGCTGAGATCACAACCATCACGAGTAGCAGGATATCACTGACCCAATTCAGACCGCTTCTGAACCTAACACCTCGGAAATGTTCGTGGTGTGTAAGAACTGCGGACTCGTAGTGGGCGCGCCGGAAGACAGCGCCGAAGGCTGGCGCATCTGGAAATGGTGCATCGATATCCAGCATACCTCCTACAGCATCCAGAAATGGATCTCGGCCCGCCTCCTCTTTCTCATCGAGAATCAAGGCGTCCGAAAATTCCACATTCACCCCCCCACACCACCCTCGTCAACCTCCCCCATATCTTCCCTCCTCATATGGGTCTTCACACCTGACCTCTTTGTCTCCTCATCCACTCCATCAGAAAGCGGCCTACAGGTCCCTACGCGCTCGATGAAGTTGTTTTACAAACATGAGAGTTGGGCGCCGCCGCAGCCGGGGGAGGTGGAAAAGGCAGATGTGGAGGAGGTGGTATTTCCGAGGAGTTTGTTTGAGGAGTTGAGGAGGGTGTTGGGGGTCAGTCAGGCAATCTTGCCGTTTGGGGCGAGGAAGTTTCAAGGGTGGGAGGTTGGGTTGCTAGAGAGGTTTGATGTTGGGGATGTGAAGGTGAAAGGGGTTGTGGGAGGTGATTTGGTCGAGGGAGGTGTGGACTAGGCATTACATGAGCATGTCTCCAACGAACTTATTACCCACCATGGGGAGGGAGATCGTACAGTATTGATCGCGGAATTTCAGTAAACATTGGTCAGTGATAATAACTACGAGCAAGCTCGAGAATATCAAGCAAAGGAGTCCGTCGAGCTGGCCATGCTGGGTTCGCGAAGATCCGTACACGGCATAATATTTCGAGATGTTTTCATTTACCAAAGCGTTGAACATGAGAACAGTCAGACTACAACTCTATACACCCTTTGCATCCTTACGTTTTCCCAAAACTTTGCCGCGATGCGAATGTCCATTTCAGCCTACTCTTACTCGGCACCGCTCTCGCGGCACCGATCAATTGGGTAGATTGACGTAACAGAGTTTTACAACAGAACAACCTCGTCGGCTGTAGGCATCCTCTGGCTAAGATGTCGTCCGGACAACATATAGGTCGTGCTTCCCAGCGACAGTGCAGGATGCATTGGGATCGGACAGCGTGAGGGCTCAATACGAATAGCCAACTTTCAAGGATCATTCCTAATTCAAGTAAGGTTATCCGTGTCATGCCAGATGAGGACACCCAGCAGACTCTTGTTTGTATGTGACGCAGCTCTAGTAGACCTTCGAGGATGGGACCTAGTCGTCTATCAGAGGTAGTTGAGAGGAGGTCCAGTGTAGACAAATGGACTACTTACAGCCGGGAAATCCCACTACAACATGCCTTCCATTCCCCGCTAGCTAGTGAGGAGACCGAGTGTTCGAAGTCCCTCATCTCAACTTATGCCCCTCTCGAGGCCCAACCCATGATTGCATTTGTCGAAGGATTGATGCCTCCTGTCTGCGCTCTTTTTCTGCCACGTTTCGAGACATGCTACCAAAACACAGATCACAGCAATGGTCCGGGAATTCACGCAGACGAGCCGACGCGCAGGCTCGATCTTATTACTAAATTTGCGGCTGCGTGAGGATACTGGGTGGCAAATACCGGGCAACAGTCAGTGCAGCAATGATCGGATGCTGCCTTTTTGATCGAAACCGAGGTCGGCCATGTATTGCAACTTCAACGCCACGAAGAGGATCATTGCAACTCTTTATCTTGGAGTCGATCGAGTCAAGCTTGCAATCGTGGGCATCACTGCGCTACGTTCGACGCCGTGATGTTTGCATGCGAATGTTGAGGTCTGGCTTGAAGATCGGGGCTATATCGGCGTGTGATGGGGACTATGAGAGAGTCTAGTAATGGGGAGAGTAACTATGGTTCCAAGTTTGACAGAGAGTTTAAGGAGGAGTGATGTTGTCGGGGGATGGCAGTGGGAGGATATATTGGAGGGGTTGTGTGTGTCAATATGTACAATTCGCAAGCCACTTCTCTCTGTCTTCGAGTACAGTCACTCTGGTACATCGTCTTACATATCGACCAACTGCCTCTCGCAGCATTGTCACTCCACAAGCGCATATGTCTCACAATTCCATCCCACCACCACAACTCCCACCAGTCGCGGCCAACGTACAGCGCAAGAGCAGTTCTCAAGCGCAACACAGCAATACTCCTCTCTCGCACCCAGTGACAAATCGTTTATTCCCTCTCCACCAGTGAGTGCCCACCGCCTAATCCCAATCGACGCAGTCCACGCACCCTCCGCCCAATCTGACCACCGCACTCCGGTCCCCACCTCCCCAACCCAGCGACCCGCACCCGTCCCGCCAGACGACCCTCAACCCGAACGCGGGTCAGCCCTCGATCTGACGATTTTCGAGAACATTCGCAGCCAGGGCGAGCAGGGGGCGTGCGCAAACCCAGGTTCGCGCCTAAATGCGTGCCTATCCCGTTTGCAATGTACCCGTAAGCCGCATGTACAGCAGCACCGTGCCGCTGTCGATACATGTGTGCATACGCCGCGATAAGATGGACTGGTAATAGCTGAGCAGCTGCATGTGGGTACCCTTCGCTGGAATGGTCAGGCGGAGAAGGCTTCCGTCGACATGCCGGATCCGGCTTTAATGGATGAATTGCATATTGCGGGCTTACTATTATACTTGTATGGTGGTTGCACTAGTCGGATATATTGTTCCAGCGTGCGCTGCCATCGAATACGCAAGTGCCGTGCGGGAAATCTTCTTGACATTCGCTATCCAAAGTGGAGACTTTGGATCGCTTGGTAACACGTCGCCCTGTCGATGATCCTGGATGCTTGCATCATCGGTGGAGCAATATTACTCTACTATAGCCCCCAAGAGCGGTGTGCTAATTCGTATAGATACATATTCGAGTCTCAAATTTTCTTGATTACCTGATTAAGATAGCTAATGTGAGGGCTCGCGCCCCGCTGCCGATTTATTCGTACTGTACATGTGGTCGTGAATATTTCAGAATGAGGTAAAGCAATCTATCTGCACATAGATGAGTCCAAAATTCCCAAAAGCCCAAAGAACGGTGCGAAGGAAGGCACAGTGGACCATAACCACGGCTTTCCCACCGTGCCCTTACACGTCCGCTCAACGGAGTGGGTACAAAGCAAGCTAAGCCTCCTAACGCCCGAAGTATCCAACAGATTGTAGATATCAAATAACAAATGAAGTATTAGAACACCGTGCTATTTGTGCGTGATGTCATGCTCAGAGTGAGCTGTTTAATTTTCTCGTGCTGAGTTAGGAGCAAGTGTCTGTGTTGAGCTGGCAGGTGGCAGCGTCGCCGAGCTTTCAGCCGAGGCGTTTGAAGCTGGAGCCGGAGCCGGAACATGAGCTGGAGGAGTAGGCCGTGATTGCAGCTCTGACGCAGCCGGCTGCGTCTCCGCAATCACTGCTTGGTGATACCGAGTCTCGTGTCCCGAGTTATCGCTCTGTCCACCAGGTGTCTGACTTTCATCATCCGCGTGGTCTTCCGGGCGGTCCATATCTACGTCTCCGTTGCCAGGGCTCTGAGTGTCGGCGAACCGTTGCTCTTCCATCTGTTCGCGCTTAATCTCATGAGAGTGAGCAGCAGGGCCATGGTGATGATGCTGCGTTCGCGGATGCGCAGTGTGGTCCTCATTATCCTCAAAGACCTTATGGGCATAGTCCAACTCTTTCCTCGACTCATCTACGCCACCGGGAAACATCCTGCTCATAACGTTACTGTGCTTCTTGCGCACACTCGCGGTGACATCGTGATCACGAGGGCTGCCTCCCATCGGGCTCGACGTCTCGGCGCTCCCGTTAGGCGTATATTGCTGCGAGGGCGTAAATTCGCGCTCGTGGCCTTCGGGGTTCTCGGAACCTCCGGTGCGGGAATGGACTTTGCGCAAGTTGGCGGCGGAGGACTGCGAACGCATGTCCGGACGGCCATCCTTGCGGATAAGGACACCATCAGCGTTTCGAATCGGTTTGGTACGTGTCTTCTTGGTGTGAGCGTACGGATCTGCGGGCAGGCCTACACCTGCACCAGCGGTTACGCCTTGGAGACCCAAACTCACACTTGCTGCTCGGCCGTTCGAGCTAGTGGGACGGCCGCCTCGAGATCCACTGCCACCACCTCCACTTCCACGGCGAACTATAGGCCTATTCCCGCGCGGCATAGTATAGTAGCCATCGGGGCTGACCTGCGAATCGGGTACACTCTGCCAATCGGAACCCTCCCATTCAGGAGTACTGATGGGATGCACTTGAGCTGCCATACTTTTACGTACGCGTCCACCGCGGCTTCCAGGACCCCCGCGACTGCCACGACCACGAGGAGTACGAACCTGAACGATACGCTGAGACTCTGGGCGCCAGCTATCGTCAGAGGGCGCCTCTTGCGTACCGTAAGCGACAAAGGCTGCATGCGAGTGCTGCGAAGGGAGAGTAGACCCAGGACCTGATACGGTAGGTTGAGGTTGAGATGGCAACGTGTGTCTGTGAGTTTGGACTCTCGCGGCGTCAGAATCATCCGTGTCCACCTGGTCATAAACGTGTTGTAATTGCCCTTGCGGGTTAGCATACGCTGCACGAGGTTCAATTGGAGCCAGCTTCGTGCGCTTCGGCGATCCTGGGGGAGGTCCAATAGAGTCTTGTGGGCTGTTCAAGCCGCCGGAAAGCGTCCTCTTCATGCCTGTATTGACCGTTGCCCAACCAGTTGGTGTCTGTCTAGGGTCAGACGGATGCTCGATCCTTTGGGTGGACTCCGGCGTAGCTAGAACAGACCGGCTGTCCGATCGGCTATGGGACTCGTAGGGTTGAACCTTTTGAGTGGCCGGGACTGGAGCGCTGGGATGTGGTGGTTGGGATAGTATTGGTTGATGGGAGGGAACTGTATGTTGATTTGGAAGCGAGCGGTGTGCAGGCTCGCGTGGAGAAGCATACTGCCTTGCAGCTGCTTGGGCTGGTGAAGCGACAGCTGTTGACTCAAGGCGTTGGATCTTATTCTTCATAATCTCAATCGTAATCTTGAGTGTCTCCACATCGTTCGCTTTGGCCGAAATGACGGCGATCTGTTGCGCCATAAGCTCCAGCGCAGAGTCCTGAACACTGGGACCTGCAGCCCGACCTTGGGCACCACCAGAAGCATGGAATTCGCGTCGGAGGATCTCGAGCAACTCGCGAATGCCACGCATCTCGTGCTGCAAACGCCCTACAGCATCGTCAACCCGTCTAATCTCAGTGCTCTGTTGATGAATGTGCGTCTGGAACTCCCGGCGGAAATTGTCCTCCACTTGCTGCGTCGTCTCCTCGTAGCGGCGCATGTCACGGCTCTGTGCAACCAAAGCGCTGCTATTCTGAGAGATCTGTGTCTGCAGACGCTCAATGGCGTCTAGTTGGACCTCCTGGGGTGATCGTGGATATCCATGGTCCTTGTGATGTGGCTCGACAGGGGATTGTTGGAGGTGGGAAATCAACGGTGCAGGAAACTCCCGTACGTGGTGGGTCGGGCTGCCGATGATCTCCCTTGGGGGCGGCAATACATGGTGAGCATCGCGCACAGGTTTGATGGGTTGCACGGCTGGCGAGGGTAGAGATGGGTTGCTAGGCGACTTTTGGGGTGCGTGTGAAGGGAGTGGCCCTGGCGGCGAGCGTGATGTTGGCGGCGGCAGTGATTGTCGATTGACCTCGACCTGCTGGAGGGGTTGGTGGGAAAGCTCGCGATGTTGATGATGATGTTGGTGCTGCTTGTAGTGGTGCATTGGGCCCGGCAGTGGGGGCGCGGGGCGTGAGTCGATCTCCATGCTGTTGGCAGGCGATTGGGCGATTGCTGAATCAGGCGAGTCGGCAACAGCGAACACGTCCGGGGCTGCGTACTGAGGTTCTACGTCAACAAAGCGGCTGGTGGCGTCCTCGCATCGGAGTTGTATTCTGTTGAGTTTGAATAAGTCGCGGCCGCTGGGACGAAGAGTCAGCATAAAGAATTGGGTAGGGTGCTGACAGACTGTTATATATGGGATGTCGTATGTAGATACCAGGTGCAGACAATGTGCAGGAGTAATCCCGGCCAAGCGACGCCACATGAGATGCGAGGGTCGATCACCCAAATCGCCGGCGGGTTGGGTCCGAGAGAACAGCGCTACGTCTCGAGCATCTCAGGCGGTTCGACACTCTAGCCGCGGTGGACGCGGACACAGCCAGGGACAAAGAAGACGGGGACTCACCGGAAGGCTTGCTTTTCCTCGGGCGCGTCGACGACGTGGAAGGCAAGGGTGTGTGCGCAGGCGGGGCAGCCGAGCGGCTGGATAGCACTGGATGTGTAGAGAATCAGCAAAAGTGTCAAGTGTCGCTCATGCGGGCGTGGCGGCGGTTTAATAGATGATACAGTATAGTGTGGAAATTATCGGGCCAGACGATTTAGCGCAGGCTTCGCTTGAAAAAAATTAAAATACCTGGGTGCGTGATTGGCGCCGGGACAATAAGCTATAATGCTAGGATATCGATCCGACGTAATAGGAAACTGTGCGACACAAGCAAATGGCCTAGGGTGTCTGCCGTTGGGAAGCTGGGGGGGGGGGGGGAATGGCCAATGCTTACCATCCATCTAATTCTGTGCCCATCGACGCCGGCTTCTGGCGGCCCTTTGCGCTGAGCACGCTGCTGTAGGAGCCCAGCAGCGCCGGCAGGTAGTACGAGCCCGTGACCTTGATCCACGAGTTGAAAAAGTCTCCCACGCCGCCTTTGCAGAGCTTGCAGAAACCCTTGGTCGCGCCGTGGAGCGGCGACACTGGGCGGGGAGACGCGTTGTCGCTGCTCTCGGGGACTTCGACCATTTCCGCATCGTCGCCTGCATCCATCTCGCGCGTAAGTGCTGCCGGGCGGCGCAGAGCACGCAGGGCAGGCCCATCACTGCCGCGAGACGGTGGTCGTGAGGCCGCCATGTGCCAGTACTTTCCCGAGGCTGTCAGATTAGCAACCCGTGAGACGAGTACGGTGGCGGATTGCAAGCGCAGTCCGGCCAGATGCAAGCGTGTGGAGTAGTGTGCGAGGTTGGTGGTACGCCTGAGATGTCCCAGGGGTGGCGTCGCTTAACGATGATGAGAATAGCTGGTGTTTGGTGAGATTGCGCCCTGCTATTTTGAACAATGCAAGTGAGCGTGCTGCGCCGGCATTCTGATACCGCAAGCGTTGTAGCAGGAGCCGCCGCCGGAGAATAAGGCCAGCAGAAATAGCAGTAGTGTGCGCGCTTCCCACGGCGCCGGATGTGGATGGGATGGGCTGGGGGGAGGGGATGGGATGGGATGGGATGGGATGGGATGGGATGGGCAGGTAGAGGCGTTGGTGCGCGGCCGGCCGCCGTCTGTTTGCCTATAGCGCATCAGACGCGCGGACCGTGGAGGAGCATGCACAGTAATTCTGGCAGAGAGGGAAAAAGACAGGGAAGAAGGTCTGGCACGGCGTAGCATAGAGCCAAAGAGGCAACGACAAGTCGAACTTAGTAAAAAAGGTTATTCCTAGGCAATATTTAGCACCGCTCGCTAGTTTCAGCTCCTGGTTGGCCGCGCTGCATTACGAAAGCCCGCCCTATGTGCGCCGCTAGACCGGCTTCAGACCATCTACCGAGTACGATTGTGTATCCAATGTCCCCTTCCATGCGCACGTATTCCATCCATCTCGTATCGTCATCACGCCGCCCTCACTATCGCCGTTATTAGCCCCCTCGCTTCTCATTAGGTGCACCGCTTCTCCTTATCCCTCGGCCAGCCAGTCGCGTCCACGCCCGCGCATTATCGCCCTCTACTAATCTTCGCGCCATCCAACCTTTCAAGCAGACGTGCATCCTAGCGCACCCTCGTGATTGCCTCGGCGCTCGCTCGCTCAGAAGATGATACACTGCCGCGAATCGTCTCTCCCCTCGCTATCTGCCGTCGGACAGGTCGGACAGGACGGACAGGACGGACAAGCATGTCAGCTACCCTCAGCTCGCCGTACCCGCGTACCGCAAATAGGAAATGGTTGAGTAGACTGACCGCGCCGCAGAATCCTCCCCGAGCTTGCTCTCGTGCGAGATTGGATGAGCATACGCCGCCGTTTAGCAGATATCAATATCAGCTACTTCCGCTTTCGCTCTGGTGCGGATTACGCCGCTTCCCATATCCATTCCATTTAGCTTGTCATCAATCCACTCACGCTAAAACGCTTGATGACTGCAGGTAAGGGATGATCGACAGGGATTATTACGGTTTCACGGGATTCCAAAATGGTGACATTGAATAAAATTCAGAACCTTTTTCTATCTGTGGGGCCCGGCGTTTGAGAGGCCACCAGCCCGCATCGGGTACTAAATCTCGGATTCTGCCGCACGTTGCATTTACCACTAGCTACACAGCCGTTGCGCCAAAACCATGCCCGTATAATGCCATTTCCCACCCCGGGGATTAGGCCCAGTATCTGCTAAAGCTAGGCTATAGCCCCCTGACGCGCGCCGATATCGTGCGAAATGGCTTGCCGCTTCAGCTTGAAACACTGTCCCACAGCCGCATGTAGTACAACCGAGCACAAATAAACATCCTATTTGACTGTAATGAATCCGACGCCGTTGCTAGCTTCCTTGCAGGCCTTCGAGAGCGCTTGGTCCTCTACGTCCGTCCACTGGACGCTGACCTCGTCCCATTTCTTGCTTTGGTACTCGCGGCGGTGCTCTTGCTGCATGTTCAGCAGGCGCCGGACTTCGCGGGGATCGCCTGTACCACTGTACACAATCAATGCCGTACATGGTGGCAGAGAATCGTAAATTTGGACAATGTGGTCGACCGTTCGGGAGACAGCATCACCGAGCCTAGCGCCTGTGACTTCCACTCCGGCGCCTGCATCTGCGGGAAGCTCAAGTCGCTTCAAAGCTGCTTGTCGGATAAGCTCCAAATCTTCCGATGTCCTGCCACCGTCCCACCATCCGCGAGAAATCTCGAGCTCGCGTAGACGGGCCCAGACGAAGTCGATTTTCTCAGTGGCGCCCTTTTTCCCTACTACAAGTCCATTTAGAGCACGCTCGATGGCCTCGACCACGTCAGAATCGCTCTGGCATCCGACAGCGGCTTGTGCTTGACTGCCGTGGCTTCGATTTGGTTCACCCCAATCAATGACGGCGCCGGTACGTGTAGTGTCATTCGCTTTGGGCCTAAGCGATCGTCCCAGACGCTTGAAGATTGACTCTGCGTTGGTCTCGTTGGTGCCCCATCGCGGTCCTCGTTCGCACTTTTGTTTGACAAGGTCAAGGGCGGCGCGGGCATCTTCATTACTGTTGTGACCATCGGCTCCTTTTTGGATTCCCCTTTGCAGGAATTTTTGGGACAGCCACTTCAAGGACTGCTTGTAGGGTGGTCCTCGTTGGTGAGGGTAGAGTATGCCGGTATCAATCACGAACGGGTGTGTGAGCTTGAGCGCGTTAAGATCCGAATTGAGGGAGTGTCCCACGAGAATCGTACGAGGGGTGATCATGTCTAATAGCTCTTTCTGAATGTCGGAAAGAGTGGTCGTGACATCGCGGAGCATCTCTTCTGTGATGCCGGAGAACTGGGTGAGGTAGTCTTTGATGGGAACATCGGGCTTGACTAGCTTGTCGACAAGTACACTGCCGTCCCAATCCAGGAGGCTGACACGTGTGAGCACCGACTGATCATTCTCCGCCTTGCACATCTCGCAATCTATAGCTATGACGCGCCTGCCCTGAGTAATACTGCCTGATTCAATCTCCGCTTCAGGGACTTCTGCGTCTTCCAAGGTGACGACGTTGGTGTCTACCCAACCATCTTCCAGTGACTGATTCGCTGCCTTGCGCCTCTCGTACGCGGACTCCTTGGCTTCTGGAGTGGAGAACCAGGCTGGGTGGACAACGAATTCATTATCTTGCTGGTCGGCAAGACTGGCAAGGTATTCTGCAATCGGCGTTCGTTTGTTTTGCCAATGCTGGGAGTCTTGGGGTATTGGGCCTTTGTGGTTACCGCTCTTCTTGAGCTGCTTTTCTTCTCGTGTCCTTGGGATTTGCGAAGTTAGCATCGTGTGCATCGGCGAGTGCACCTTAAACCACGTGTTGTTACGGTAGTCTCCCGGAGCCTTGACAGGCCACACATGAGGGAAGACTTCAGACAAGCGCTTCAACGAATCAGGCAGCCTGTGCGACTTGAGCTCTACAGGATAGTAGTCGTCGGAGTCAACATGCAGGCGCTTAGGCTTTGTGGCCATGTCGTTAGTATCCGCAGCCAAGCCGTGATCAGATGGCTGGCTTTCAAGGGCGAGCCGGCCGTTGAACATGTCCACCTCCAGCCCGGGTACCATGAGTACGACGACCTGGCTGATACTCGTACGGCTCTGTACCGACACCCACTGGGGCGACGGGCCGTCGGCGAGAATGTATAATGCTAAGGCCTGTAAGTCGTTGATCTTCACATGTGTATGAAGCCGGGCATTGTAGCTATGCTCAATCGCGGGATAGTGTCGGTCGAGCTTGCGTTGCTTTCCACGCTCCAGCTTACTACTGCGAGACTCTGCAGGGCGATTGTCCGGAGAAGAGGCGCGCAATGAGGCGCGTTCAGCTTCTTGCTCTCTCGTGCTGAAGGGATTGGTTGGTCGCGCCGATTGGTTTCCAGCACTGTTGTTCTTGAGGGCGAACGGGTTGTCATAGCTATGCGGCGTATCGTTCGGGCGGGCGCTGCGCTCGTGGCTGGCTTCACGCTCCGGCTCCAGCGAACTTGATGCACGCCGCCTCCTATGCGAATCGTGCTGAGGAGAAGGGCGACGCCCACTGCCGCCCTTCCTCCAGCTCCGACGGTCTTCGCCGCGCGGTCTCTGCCGCCTCTTGTTTGGACCGACAACAGTCCAGCCCTCATCGTCGTTGGCTGCGCCGTCTCTCGGTGTATGCCCGGTGGTATCGTCTTCGTTCAGGTGTGCGAGGGTTGCACCAAGGCCGTAATCGCTCGGCGATCGCTCGCGGCTGCTTCTCTTGCGTTTTGCCATTGGGACGCGTTTGCGGATCTATTCTGTGGTGCTGTTAGAGCGAACTTGGAGGTTGAACGAGCGCGGCGGGCGAAAGAAATCCTGGCCGATCTCCATCATGGTCCGTGCTAGCCGAGCCAACCCTGTCTGTTCCTGCACAACTGCCATCACTTTCACTATTCTCATCCAATCAGACTCCAGATGTGCCGTCCATCAAGTAGTACACAAGAAGCAAAATCCACCAATCTCGTCATATGTCCTCTCCAATTCTTCATGGAAAGCGCTTGTAAGGGTCTTGCGTTCTACATCTTGCGAAGTCGTTGATGTTAAATTGCTGAGACTGGTGGAAAGACTTTATTGTCTTCAACCCATCCAAGACCGACCTTATTGGATAGACCATCCAGAACATGAAGTTGTCTCTGAGGGGGCTAGGGTCTACTACTATCTCACTGTCCTTCATCGTCACAATCTTCGGCCACACTCCTTCCTCGGCGGATCGTACCGCGATCGTGGCATTGGGGGAAAGTAATTGAACATGGGCAACATAGCCCGCGTCGAGAACTTGTCACTCTCTTCTCAGTCTTCCGTCCTGGCAATACCCAAGGAAACCATGCATCAATAACGAAGCTGGTATCAGGGGTTCAATAATCGTTGCTTATATGCCCAATGTTGGTTTTCTCCAGTCTACTAGTCGTCGAAGTAACGAGATGTAGACTCAGTGAAGGTATATACCAGTGTTATTAGTTCTTTGTTTCTTGTCACTTCTCTGTCGGATTCTATGCTGAATATCAGCCGAGCAGATAGCCCTTCGACAGTATCCAGCATTTGACACGATTTACACTGCGACGCCTCAGAACACGACTAAAGGCCGAATTCTTCCAAAACCACTACAGCCAACCGTACCTCTACCTAAAGAACCTCGTCTCAAGAAACGAGTTGCAAAACACATCCAGAAGAGCGTTTCTACTTTCACTATCCCACTCCAGGCTTGCGATCACGAACTTTGTACCCCGCGTCAACCATGGCTCAATTTAACGATCTGTCAGAGTGCCTCATAGTTTCTATTTCTACCGCCGTTGCTTCCACTCAATCGCGCGCAGTCTTCTCCTTGACTTTGAAACAATCGCACCGGGTTGTAGAGCCACATACTTACGGAAACGACCATGCCATCTTCGAAATGCCTTTTTAGGCACGATACAAGAATGCAGATCGACGTGGTCAAACGAACGGGGACAATATATAATTTTCAGGAACTCAAGCATTAACACGACATTCTCAGCGGCTTACAAAACTTTTAAAGTTTACGTGCAAAGCCCGGCACACGCCTGCAAACACTGGTCATCCTCTACATGTTGGAAAATTGATGCCTATAACTACAACTTGCTACACAGTCACTCCTGCATACGTGTACGCGAGCCCACAGGTTCAGAAAGCTCAGCAAACTCGAACTGATCAGTCCCTAAGTCTGTACTGAAGAACTGCATACAATTTCATGATCTCTACAATCCACATTTTTAATGTCGAAAGACTCAATGCGTTGAGCGCTGCTTTCCTGGCCAGTTTGCACGGCTGGAAAACTGTTCGATTGTCAATGAAGAACCTCCAGCTTAAAATTGTGTGCTATCATGGCATAAAGTAGGAGATCAGCTCACTATGGCGTCACTCGTCCTTTGAAATCCTTCTCTCGATTGAAATTCTTCTCTCGAAGCTTCCTCTTAGATCAACGCGCGGTTTTCGTGCAACCCGAGAACAGTTTTGTCGAGCCTTGTTCCTTTATGCGAATTGGGCAATCACGCCAGTCAGAAGTATGGCAAAGTGGTGGCGGCCTAGTAGACAAGATGTGAAGGGTATAAACACCTGATCGTCCGAGTCACAGCTCGAGGAAGTCTGCCTAGCACGGGGCATGTTCTCACTCTCGGCTCTGCCCAAAACGTTACGTCGCTTGGGAATACAGGCCGATGGCTCGGACAGGATCACGACGGCTAGTTCACATGCTCAAGATGGTTGACCAGCTGAGAGAGCTCGCCCAAGATGGTCTCCGCGAGCGTTCCCGGGCTGGACGGAACTGAGCTCACATTTATTGGAAGGCTCGTGCCGTTCTGGAAATTATATATATCGTGGAGAATGCGGAAGGGCTACGTACACTGTGTGCAGCAAAGGAGGTGCGGCTTAGCATGGAGGATGATCAGGAAAACGAGCCATTTGGATAGGATGACAGCGTTCGAGACTGTATCTAAAAATGGGCAATAGAGCAACTGAGAGGCTTGCGGGGTCGGCCACATGGCTTGCAATGTCATTATATGACTTAATTGGGTTGCATGTCATTAACAGTACACCAAAAAAGCTAGTGCAAGATGCAAGATGCATGAATATATGTATCTTTACATGGTTTGAATTCATACACAAGCCCACAACGCTTGTTTATCTTGGATTTTCCTTGTGGAATTTCGTTCTTAAATTTTGCAAGAAGAATCCGCACGAAATACAGTAAAACTTTACACAGTACAAATTTACACAGTAAAACTTTACACAGTAAAGGTGTATAACCACACCTCACATACGATGATTAAACATTAACATATTTACACTATACAGTCGGCGAGATGCTGTTGCAATTAACCAGGAATTCGGACGTTGACAGGGGGTTTCGTTGAGTGAAGTCGCGAGGCCTGCGCTTCGAAAGGCTTAGGCTAGATTGGACTCATCACGTGGAGTCGAAAGGCAAGGTGGGTACGTTGTCTGGGTCGGGCCGCGTTGTTGATCAAAGGTTGAGTCGGGTCGCGATGTTGAACAGCCCAAGCCACGTACGTTGGCTGGGTCGGGCCGCGCCGTTTGAGGAAAGGTTCAGTCGAGTTGCGATGTGCTTACAACACTTGTATTGTTATCATTCACGTATTATGGCGATTTTGTTTAGTTAAGTCGGTTTAGCATGATTCGTGATGTGCCTTTATAATCTTTTTTTCTATTGGGGCTGGCCGAATTCTTTTTCTAATAATCCCTGGAAGAAATTCTGTCGAAACAACGAAGACCGGCTGCGCCAGCCGATAGGCTAGTCATAAGATAGAGTGGTTACTCTAATGGTTTTATACAGTAGTTATAAAAAGTTCTAATCAGACTCGAGTACTCAAGAAGCGGTTCTACTTCTGCCTGATGCGGTTCTACTCTATCAGACAGAAGTATTTAAGTAACTCCGATCAACTCTTTTCGAAAGCAGAGGCCATTTGGGGGTCACTGTGTGCATACTAAAATACCCTACGAGGACCGATGTGTCTACAAGGCTCTTTACGGGTAATGTATTTGGAAAAGTAGCATTCTACAGGTTTCCAATTCCTCGACGAAGACCATAATAATTAAGAGAATATCCCGACATGTCAATGTTTCCCTTGGTCTTTAGCTGTGCTCACAAATGTCAACCCCATCAAATCGATGTTGCTGCGCGTACGCCTCCCTATAGATGTATCTCGATCAAACATGACACACTGGGTTTCGGTGCAGCACCCCTTATGTTGAAAACTTTGGTCTGAGGCCCACTGGGTTTGATCTTTGGTTATTGCCGTGAGCTCCGACCTGCACGAAGTACTACACAAACACATCCTGGTATCGATCCAACAGTAACTACCAGAACACCGACGAACCTCCACTCCCAACTCTCGATCCGTTCTCTCCCCTAAATTCAAAAGTCTCCTCCACTCTCACCTTCCTTTCCACGCCCAAACATTGCTTTTCCCGCTAACCAAGCCTTTCCCGCCCCGCATTGCATTGCCCGCCCCCGCACCCTAACACCTCGAAGGCGCGAGTTTCAAAAGCAAAAAGTAATCCCACACGACCCACCTTTCCCGAAGCCACATTCTAGGCACAACATGCATATAGCGCTTGCAGAAGCAGCTCACAGACACGATTCCAGTCTCTCTTAGGACAACGATAATGGGCGGCTAGGTAGTGAGCTACGTGCTGAGGTCGGACGTCAGGATTCCATGTGGCATCCAGCATGCAGAGAGTTTGCATAAGGCAGTCGGGGTGCGCCTAATAGGAGCGGATCTATACTCCGCTATAGACTGAGCGAAACTAGCGAGATGTGTTTCCATATGCAGTACGAGTGTGAGTGCGAAGGACGGATAAGTACAAGGAACAGTCACCAGCCTATCAAGCTTAGAAACGTATTCAAGTACCCGAACAACATCGCCATCCTGCAGGCATAAGGAGCTACACCGGACGGTCGTCAACATAAGGTTGAATCAGGCAAACCACGCATCCTATGCGGTGATCGCATGGATTCGTCTCACATTCGTTGGAAATCCAGTCGGTGGACGTGGCCCTCTAGATCGTCAGAAGAGGACTGCTGCGGTTAAGTACGTTAAGGCCTGAAGTTCAAGGGTTGTCGAGGTGTTTGCCTCTTTTACACGCAACATGGTTTCAAAACATAATTGGGTGGAACGAGTCTCTGGAATAGGGCAAGCTATTGATCAGGCGTACTCCGTGGCGTCTCCCAGCGGCAATTTTCCGATCTTCCGCAGCGAATTCGAACCAACCACCCACATCTCGGACCACGACTACCCAAACACACGGTGTTAGCCCTCATAAACGCCCTACCAATGCAGCCTCAATCACAAAGTTTCCACACAAATCGAACACTGCACTCTGCTGATTATCCCAGCACCACTCTTCTTCATCATCACGCACCGATGATCCAAAGCGGGGCCCGGATACGCAATCGCAGTAGAACGCGCGCTCGCTTGCGAGTCCTGCCGTACATACATCGTCCCGTGCAGTGGTCCCGTGTCCTGAGGGACCACAGCATGGCGCTTGTGTCGTATATGCATGTCTCAGCCTCACTTGATGCCTGGCGTGGAAGCCTGGGGGCGGCCTCTTAGCGTCAGGCATCGAGAAGGGTGAAAGAAGGCAACTGAATGCTGTGCTGTAGAGTGAGTGCATGGTTGACGTGTCATAATGCTGGGATGTACCTGCTGTCGGTCGGTGCTGCGGCTAAGGTTGAAAGATTGGCTTGTTGAGTAGAGCAGGCATTTGGGCGTCGGCGCACTTGTGTGTTGAAACCGAGCGTGGGCGCTGCCGATAACACCACCTATCTGCGCACGTCCAATCTTGCAACATAGCTCAAGCCTGAGTGTAAGAGCACATCGGCGCCCGACATGAGACATGCTTCACAGCCGTTGGACACGGGGAGATACCAGGACACTTTGCCAGGGGTCATAAGCTCCGACCAGCGATCAACGCAGACGTTGCGTCGCGCTCGCCGATGCAAGCACGGCAAATATTTGGGGGTTAAATAGAGAGCAAGTTGGGATGAACATGCAGTTCACCCAAACAAGCGTACACTAATCCTCGTCGGGTGTAGTCCGTTCCCCGCTTCGACTGTCGAATGTCGATTGCAGTCACGCTACCAAAGAATAATGGAAGTCCCGTCTTACTGTGCCCATGCACACGAGCTTCCGAAACCTAGAGCCTACTGGCTTTCCTTTCCAAAGTCGCGAAGTATTTCGATAGAGTGCTGACCGGACTACGACGACCCCCGTACTGGATTGAATGACGGGTTGACCAACGGGCAGTCGGTAAATTTACCCAACCCGCGTGTCAACATCCTACCTTCACGTGCGACTCTTTGGTACTGCTGGGGATAGCGGCTCGTAGCGTTTCGTAGCGTAAGGCAGTGCACATCTGTATCATCTTGCATCGCTATTTCTACCTGCATCTGCATCGGCTACCTCTGCATCGGCTACCTCTGCATCGGCAATCCTCCATCGATGAACAGTACAGGCGAGAAGCCCGAACACCGTTTCGATATAGATCCCTTGGGACCGAGCCACGAGAAACAAACCCCAGTGGGATGATGCATTATCCCGTCCTCCAGTGCCATCGTGTCGGTGTAACAATGGGGGTGCACACCCACCCCACCTGCCCTACTCCCGGGTCTATATCACCGTCGGTAGATTTCTACACGTCTGCACAGACGATGCTGAGGTCCGAACAGCGTTCAAAAACGGCACGACAGGGTTGGATTCCGAAACATAGGTTATCGGCTTGGCCATCGGCCCCGAAATCGTGGTTGTTGTGAAGTAACAGTATCTTCGGTGAGTTCTGGGTTTGGTGATGCTGTCCGAGACTGCAGCGCAGATTGGGGCTGAGAGGGTGGGATGGTGTTAAGATAGGGGCAGGGTACATTGAGAGGCTGCGCGGTGCATGAGGTCCTCGAGGACTGCGGGTGTGGTGTGGTGTAAAATTATACATGCGGAATTGGCTGTTGTTAGGCACGGCGTTGGGGCTGTGCTTTGCACTCGCGGCTACAGGTGCTGCGCAGACGTCACGACGGCGTTCCTGTGGTGGAGCCTGGTGCGCCACTGAATTGTGATGCAAAGCTCTTCTATGTTGTGTCCATGATTCTGTGAGGTATTGTGGCCATTTTAGAGAAAAGAATCCGTGTCTGAGACGTGAAACGGGATCAACTGATGTATTCGCGCCTGTACTACAAAGGAGAAGCTATATTTTAGGCTTTGTGTTATGAACATGGACTAGGAAACCATAGCCCATACAGCGAGGAAAGATGTATACGTCCAAGTCGAGATCCCAAAAACGCCAAAGGGTATCAGAAAGAGATTCGTGGTGCGTAGTCGTAAAATCCATTCCCAAAACAACACCAGGACTTTTTATTTCCCCCCTTCCCCATGTTTCCCGCTCAAACACAATGACCATGTGCAAAAATCGTATTAGATCTCCTTCTCGTCCCCCTCCGCATCCTCACGCGTATACCTCGTTGGCCTCCCATTCCCAATCCTCCACCCACCATCCTTCCCTACATCAACAATCCCCTCCTCAAGCAACCAGGTCTCAAGTTCCTTATCCACAGTCCACCTCTCCACATCCCCGAGCCTTCCCCCATCCTTCCGATCCTTCTCCAAATGCCTCCCAATATGCTCCATCCTCGTATCCCACGAGTTCAGGCCTTTGAAAATCTCAGGACAAAAGAGACACTGTGATCGTTGCGGAGTAGTGCGCAGAATATGGAAACACCGCGCTTGGTGCTCGGCGATGTTGTCTTCATTCACGGGGTACTCCTTCTGCGTGCGCGAAGCGGTGTTATTGGGCGCGGCGTGCATACGCCGGAGATGTTGGGTGAAGAGATCTTTGCGGTTGAAGTCGTTGTGGTAGACTGTATGTTCGTCGTGGGGGTCGACGGTAGTGACGCAGAGGTTGCAGCGCCAGAAGCCGAGCTTGATGTGTTGCGTGCTGACGTGTCGCTTCCATTCGTTCTTGGAGGAGAAGGTGGATTGGCAGCCGTAGGGCGCGAGAGGACAAGGGAAGTGTCGTTGCGCGTCGCCGTTGGCATAGTTTTCGGCCGCCTTTGCAGCATGCGATGCGGTGCTTCGGCCGCTTCTCTTGCTGACTCTATTAGTAGGTGTTGTTGGTGTTGTTGCCGAGGAGCTCTTCCGACCCAGGTTGGAGCGCCGTCGTGTACCTGCTCGGCTTGAGCTGCTTGTGGATGCTGAGGATCGCCTCCGTCGGCTTGATCGATTGGGGGTGTACTCGGTATCGGACGAATCTTCCTCGCTTGGTTCCATTGGCTGCACCGACTCACCATCCCGCAGAGAGTGACTGACACTGGAGTCAGAATACTCTTTGTAGACGGTCGGAGTGGCCTCCACCTTGCCGACAGGCTCTGGCTCATATATAACATCGGTCTTGAGGAGTATTGGCTCAGCCTCTTCTGCAGCGGGCTCGGGTTCGGGTGGGTGTTCGTATTCAATGTCGCGTAGGCTGATGCTCATGTTCCCACCTGGTAGTGGGAGTTCGCGTGTCTGTGAAGGCCCTCGGAGGTGTTCTGCAGATGGGTACGAGTACGGGGCTTGCGTGTACTCCTTCGGGCTGCCATAGGCCACCGAGTGGTAGGGATGAGGCGAGCGCACTTCGTTCTGAGTAGCATAGCTAGAGTTACCTGAGACGGAGGTACTATCTGGTGAACTGTATCGATGATGCTCAGGTGCAGGCCATTGTTCGTATCGTTCGATCTGTTGCGTGTAGAGTGGCATGTGTCGGTCCAATTTCGCATGAAGCAAGCCTTGAGTGAGGGGCGTCGGCTCAACGAGGAAGCGCTGCACAGCTTGCATCCTCATCATGCCATGTGCGACTTGGACAGACTCATAGTTTTCGTCGATAGCGACTGGATATTGTTGATAAGACATGTGGTGACCTGGCCAGCCAGTGTATTGTTGTTCGTCTGGGAAGGATGGAATCTGAGGTAGATCCCCATACTGATACATGGCCGCGTTCATTTCTTACTCGAATATGAATACCAAGATCGCGTAGCGTAGGTGATCAAGATTGGAGGAGTCTCGGTTAAGTGCTTAGTAGGGCAAAACACGTAATGTATCGAAGAAGTGTAGGTGCTAAGGGTATCTCGTAAGTGGAAGCTCTGGTACTGAGATCGACAATCCGAATTGGAAACGTACCTTGAGCCTCCAAGAATTGGAACTGTAGATGGGCACTACGAAGTACGGCTTGTATAAAGATACGCTCGTGGCGGTGACGAGTAAAGCGTAGTCGGTATGTTAAGAAGGGTGAGACAAAACTTAGAGGACAAAAGGGGCGAAGTAATTATCATGTGTATAATAATTCGAAGGCAGACAAATTGGAACTTGCTTCAAGCTTGCACCGCCTACCGTATACCGTCCCGAGACTCACATGGCCCGTCTTGATTTATGATGAATACAACGCAGAGCCGCATGGCCAGTGCACTCTCGTGATTGGACGCACAAGCCAGCAGGGTCATGTCCAGGGGTTCCTTGTACATGCATTCACCGGTTCGCGAGCTGGGACAAGCCACCACTCACATTTGCGTGGGCGTTTGGCTCTACCCGCATGGGTTCCGGTCGTATGAGGAAAGGTGTTGAACGAAGCCTCAGATAAAAAGAAATTGCGCATTTACATTGTCGATCGTTTCCCACCCAGTTCCCATTGGGGCTCGTCTGTGGCTTGTTCGTAGCTCGCCCGTAACGGAGGACCACATGGCTCGAGGTCTGAGCAGACGGGAGACTAGCTTGCGGGGTGGGACTTGACCTAAATTCTAGACAGAACGTTGGGGGCTGCCATGCAAAGAAGCAATACGCGAAGGACGACAGCAAATCTGATGCCTATCGTGAGGCGGCGCAATAAGGGGACTGCAAGCATTCTTCTGTGTTCCCGCACCTGCATCAGGGGCCTGACAGGCCTGGGGACACCGTGGACCAGCGCGTGGAAAAGAAAAGCTGATTGAGCAGCCATTGAGCCCAATTTGGACGCCAACACCGCCTGCCAGCCGAGAAGGATTGCAGATGGGAGGGGTCGGAAGGTGGGTGGAGGTAAGCTTTCGATTGGATGCTCACAAGCGGAGACGAAGCGTTCACCGAGCCGGGGCGCAGTGCTTCGAAAGCGCGTTGGCTAGGCTTCGTAAACAGGGCGGTGCAATCGGTTGCCTTCTTCGATGGTTGCACTTCGCAGCAGGCCTCATTCGCGACGGCCAACGAAGCACTGTATATTATGTCGATTTGAAAAGCGCCTCAGCAGGCTTCCTCGCTGGCTTTTTTCGCTCGTCCCTTGCCCCGCTGAACAGCGTCGTATCGTTCTCGAAAGATCAACTGCCCTCGAGCAAAGTGCCACTTTTGGGGGCGTTGGGGCGTAAACCATGTGCATTGGGGGCGGGTGCGTCCCGCAGAGAAGACCGTGTACCCGATGGCGGGGAACACTGTCGAAGGACAACCATCCCGAGCCCGCAGCACCACGCCTCCACCACTGCGTCGGCGCTTGCTTCGATCTTGTGATCTTTGGTCGTCCGCGGCCTAGTTCAATGACGCCCATTTTATTCGGCGGCTCTATCAGAAGTCGCTGTGGCCAGAGAGCTGTCTTGTTGCTTCCCTGAGGCGAGTGGTGACACTCCTTGGCAAGCCAACGGCACAACCCTCCGCTGATCTCCGGCCTTTAGCGCTCACATCATGTAGCTGCTGTATCGTTGGGATCAGAAGAAGGAGGAAAATGTCATGAAATTGACTACTGTTTTCCGCCGGCGGTGCAAATCAGGCACCGTCATACAGGCGGCCGCGTGGGGTGATGGCACCTGCTTGCTCTTCGGAACCGGAGCCGCGTCCCTGTCCTCCAACATGTGGCGCCCGGGGTAGGTACGTCTTTGAACAATTGCGCCCGCCACGGCGATAAAACCTATCTACGAAGCGAGTTGAGCAATCAAGCGATCTTCAATCCCTTCGAGTACCCAACGATGCTCGAGAACTTCGAGATTCTCTGCTTCGCTTGCAAAGAGCTTATCGGGATCTTGCTCGGGCCCCATCATACCTGCGCCTGGATTGGCCTGCTGCATTTGTTGCGTGACCTGGTTCGCCGCTGGAAAAGACATTGTCAGCTCTTCCCAAAATGGAAATCACAAGCCAATCATAATTGGATCATACTCACAGTTATTGCTTCCCAAGATAAAATTGTACACGGGCTGGAGCCCGAAGAGGGTGAGGAAGTACCAGGACAAGCTGGACACCCATCTCACGTCTAGATCACGGGTGCCTACACCCGACTGTAGCATTGACTTGAACTGTGGCGTGAGCGGAAAGGGTAGCTTCACTGCAAGCGGATAAGAATTAGCGAATGTATGCGACGCGGTTGTCGGGAGGGGCTGTAGCGGCAAGCCATGAATGTAGCGAGCTCAATACGAGTCTGCAGCGCGATCGTCCCGCCAACCTGCGCTCTAGGAAACGAGTAGCGTATTGGAGGAGTTCGCGCTGATCCGGGAGGTATTGCGAACCAATTCGAGCGTCTTGGTGTGAAGACGGGCGATGGTCGGCAGGACGGCACGAGGGATCGGACTCACTTATCACGAAGCCCGAGAAGAAGGCATTGATCCACCCCATGATGAGCGTCTGCGGAATCATCATGGTCATTTGCCCCTTCATCATACCCATCATGCCCTCCATGGCAGCGGGATCCGACATGGGATTGGGCCTGGGCTTACCCCTCGCCTCTGGGTCTGCCAAAAACTTCCCCTCCTGGTACGCCGACACCATGAACGCTTTCCTAGCTTGGAACGAGGTCGGCGACAGAACATTCGCGTTGGTGCGCAGATTGATGCCACGGACGAGGGCGCGGTTCTGCCGGATCTGCGGGAGTGTCTGTTTCTTCGGCGCAGTCTGGAGGAGGATCATGGCGTAGTGGCGGAGGATGCCCGTCAGGATCTAGACGCACTGTCAATAGCGCATCTTGCAGGTGATGGCGGGTTCGCGAACCATGACTACGGTAATGGGGAGCAGGATCCACCAGCTGCCGGACTGTCAGTGTCTTTTCTCGAGGCGGGGAGTGGCTACGCACAACAGCGCGGGATCCCGATGGATTGTTTGCACCACGGGCTGGGCCATTTCAGCGGTTGAGGCGCGTTGAAAGGGGCGGGGATGGGCGGAGAGGTGGTTGAGGTGAGGTTGTGCGGATGATGAAAGCTCCATCGCGGAACCATCTCGGGTCGCGTCTGAGTGACAGGGGTGCTGACGGTCGTGCCTTCCATTGTGAACACCTTGCCCTCCACCGAGCTACGCACCGCGCCTTCGTGAGCTCCCCAACCACCACTCCGCCGTCTGCTTCTCGATACAATACTGTCTCCCGCTCGCCAGCAGCCCATCAAAATGTCGGCCAGCACAAAAATCGCGGTGCATTCGCTCTCGGGTACGATCAGCGCCCAACTCGAACCATGATCTTGGTACTAACAGCCGCCAGACCTCAAGAACACCACCGACGATGCGCTGCCAAACTATATGCACTACCTCAAGTTCAAACAAATACACAAGCAGACCGACGTCAGGTTAGCCCTGGGCTACTCGGCCGTCGTCATTGCCGGCGCGCTCTTCTATTTCGACTGGAAGTTTGGATGGGAAGCGTCGAAGCCGTATACGGCACCCGCAGTGGTAGCATACTTCCTCTTGAATACCGCCTTTACCTTCTGGCTTTGGTTTGTCGAGGCGGGGACTGTTTACGAGGGTGAGGGCAAGACAGGAAAGGTGAGATGGCATGTCGCACATCCGCCTTGTGGCTATCATTAACATGCATGTCTAGGTGCGAATCGCAACGTCCGCAAAGAAGCACATCCCCATCTACGAAGTCGACGTAACCTTCACACCTGCACCCGTGAACAAAAATCCCGCCCAAAAGATCCACATCCGCGCACCATTTACCCAGTGGTTCACCGCAGACGGCTACTTCGTCGCGAAGCCCTTCCAGCAATGGCTTGCTTCTGAGGTCCCGGTGATTGGCGCAGCAGACCCGAACAACGTCGTGGAAGATATCGGACGAGGTAGCGAGACTGAACGAGTGCTCAACGTGACTGGCAACAACGCGATAGATGTTCTGGAGCAGCTGAAGGCTAGTGGGGCGAAGGTGGCATCCGGAGGAAGTGGACGAAGAAGGAAGGCCTGAAGAGGGGCGGTTGGAGACGAGTGATGGCGCAAAAACATGAAAGAAAGCGTAGGATGTCGTGTTTTCTATTAGTCCGATGGCGTACATATTTCCACGGGACGGCGCTTGGAAAAGCATAGTGTAGATCTGGGCTGCCAAATGATATCCATCTTTCATTGACTAATAAGAGAGTCATAGCTATAGGTCAGATAATGGGTATGGTCGTGATAATCAGTGCCTACACACAACGTACGCAAGTACTCAAGACATGACAAATAACATCTGAACTATATATGCAGTAACGCTAGATGAACAAACGCCTCCGTGATGCAATAGAAACATATGCTATGCTATCCAACCAGTCTGTCGTTTCTCATGCAACCATGCCTGAAAACTCGCTTTTCGTCCAGTGTCGACGTTTTCCATGCATGTCGTCGGAGCCTAGTGGTCCTGTTCCAGTAGCGGAAGAACCTCCAGCTCCCTTTTGATGATCCTCTCGAACTCTTCCCGATCAATACCTGACGCCCGCGCCAGACGAAACAGGCTCTTCATATCTGTGCTGATGTGCTGTTTGATGGCCAGCTCGGCATTACTGTGGCTCTCCGCCTCGCGCTCTAGCCTCTCGATCGAATTAGACGATGCCGAAGAAGAGGGGCGGGGGTGGTTCAACGCGGTCAATCGGTCTTCATCAATGGATTCAATGTGCTCTGGCTGATCATCGCACGGAGAATCTCTTCGATCGCTGTTCGAAGCAATGGTTCCATTGGCAGTGTCTGAAAGCGACTCCTGTCGATCCGGATGTTGATGGGAGTTCGAAATTTCCAATGTGTTTCCGTTGAGTGTAGACTCTCCTGGACCAGCGCCCTCCTCGTCCGGGTCGTGAGGATCGAGCGCGGGCTGCACCTCCGATGCATATCTCGCAAAGTATTCCAGCTCAGACTGCGTCGGCCCAACTTGCACCCGGCCATTCGTGCCATTTGTGGGCGGTGCGGGGGATCGGTTTTGCTGTGGTGTTGGCCCAGGAGTCTGGTCGTAGGCAGCCCAGTATGCACTATCGTCCTCCTCTTCCGCTTCCTGTTGTTCCTGCGCTGGCTCAGGCCGTGACGAGGTGGTTTTTGGGTTCGCGACCACGTTGGTCTTGACCGCTTTCCTACGATAGCCGGCCTCGTTTGCCTCGCTCATGCTTGTAAACCACTCTGTGCCATCGTCCGCATGCTCGACCCCACGCAACTCTGCCAATGCCCAGCGGTTGCCTTGCTCGCCTCCAGTGCACCACAAGTATGTTGGTATTATTCCATGTTCCCCCAGCAGCAGCCTCGAGTGCAGCGTTTCAGGATCGGATCGCCTGTAGAGTATTTGGTCTGGGTCGTCGACTTCGATCTCGCCAGATGATGGATGCGGCTCTACTTGTATGTTCTCGACCACTCGAGGTAGCTCGGATGCGACCTGGCTGTCCCAACAGAGAAGAGGGAGCCAGTTGTCGGACGCGAGAAGCTGCATGCGCTGGCTAAGGATCGGCGACAGGAGGGGAAGAAGCGATGGAGGCGGCTGCTTTGACGCGTTCGCGGTCATCAGGCACGCGAGGAGGGGTGGAAGAAGCTCTCGCGCATGCGGCGGTGGGATAAGTGTAACTGCCATGACGGCTGCAGAACCTGCGTGTGGGTGCGCGACGCTGGGAGGACTGCTCGTCTGTACGCGAAAGATTTCTGGACGCCAGAGGATAAAGGGAGACGTGGACAACTGCTACAGAGAATCTCTCAACAGTGCCTTTTGGCGGATGGGGTGCGGTGCTGGTGGGTTGGTCCGGTGACGATGCTGTCACATGCAAGCAAGAGCTGTGACGCAAACAAAGAGCAGGGGAATGTTGAGCGCTGCGAGCTTCGTGATGAAATAGAGGATACAGTCCCGGGCGTAGAAAGGAAAAGAGGTGGGAGAGAAATATGGAACTCGGTGTATGTTCTTCCATAGCTTACAGTCCGGTGGTACTTGGTTCGCTGTGCATTGCCGTTCTCCTAGTTTCCTTTTGCCCGACCACAAGTGCAGGGCCTAGCTATGTGTCTCCGCATGCCGGGTGCACCTTCCTCACCTTATGTACGGGTAAAGGTAAACGCCATCGAGCCTCACGCCCGTGGTCCGTCCATCGTGACCATGGCCTTTCGACAGCGAATGAGTCTCTCCAATATGCTGTGCGTACATGGCCTCCATTGCACCGTGGCCCGGCTGCGCGGACAAGTACATGGGCCGGACATCGTCGCCGCTGGCTGGCACACTTTGCATATCGGTGCTTACCACGGCCGGCGACTTTACGATTACTCGGTAAGCCGATATCCTACGGTTCAGCCCCAGAGAATCTGAGGACGAGGCCGCAATAATATGTGTTGTGGAGAGTGCCAACTCGCATCCCTTCTCGACAACCCTACTACCACCCCGCAAAGGTACTTCTCGGAGATGACAAGGCATTCCCACACCGACGACTATTACTCAACCTCAGGGATTGGCCTCCCTAAGCTGCGATTGCAATCCGCACAGTCCGTGAACAATCAATGCGAAGACGCATCCAAATACCAGACGTTTGATTGGCTGAGGTGTGGGTCCGCGATCTCAGCGCACCCGTCTCCGACATTCTGCTGCTTCTGATGCAGACAGTGTTTGCCACTCCAAAGTCCGCCGCTTGTGTACAACCTACCGAGGCAGTACTTCCCCGTCTGCTTGGGATCACCTCATAGCCCGAATGGGCGTCTTGAAACGGCGTGTCAACGGGTACCTGCATCTGTCGCTCTCACAGACGCATGGACTCTTGAACGATACCCCAGCTGTACTGGAGCAGTCCGCGTTCCGTTACGCACCGTCAGAGTCTCTACTTCCTGAGCTAAGGAGGGGGCCGACTTGCAATCAAGATACTAGGAATCAAGATACTAGGAGAGTGTCGGACGCAGCCAGATGCTCTCCAGACCTTCCCATCCTCTTCTCGACTCCAATCCTGTACTATGGACGTTCGAGAACTTGCGCTTCCATGTCCGTAGACATATAACAGAGTCAGAGTCGTGGACTGCACAGTCAGCATATGCAATGCGAGTGTACACCGTAACCGCCCACTGCATGAAGTGTGGCGGTCATCGAGGCAGTCTAGCCGGCTATTTGAGGAAACCACCTACTCGCCAACTGTCAACAATCATATCATAGTGAAGACGTGGAGCTGCTAGCTGGACGCTCTTTAACCCAGCCGCCGAGTGCCCCACTACTGGCGCTCCGAGGGCCCAGGCTTCGGCTCGAGGGCATACCATACGCCGACGGCAAAACGGCAGTACGATGCATCGCGACAGGGCTGATGGGACTCGAGCTTTGTTCGCGACGTCGACGCCGCGTGCATCGATTCCATGCGCGACTTGTGCGGCGGAATAGGCCGTTGGCGTCGCCGTCGCCGTCGCCGAAAAGGGTCCAGGTTCCCACGTTAGATAGGGCTGCTGGTGAGAGGGCTCTTGAATTCGTCACTGGGAGATCTTGGCTCCCTTTACATAGAACCTTCGGCATCCGGCTAAGCGCCGAACAGCGTCCCCGCGGCGAAGCCGCGACTGCGCGCACATTGAGTCGTATCCTGAGCGCACCAGCGTAGGCGGCGGGTGATGCTCAGCAAGCAGCGTGCTGCGTGCTGCCATCGCATGCCATCGCGTGTCATCGCAGAAAAAAGAGAGCAACGGGCAGCTTGATGAACATGGAGCACGTCCCACGATAGACACGACCCATCGCGGAGCATAGCCACTGCACGCGCCCGGATCTCCTCGCTTCTCTGCGCCTGAGGCTGTGTCGTGTCGCATATGTGCAAATCTGCCTCGAGTCGACCGTCAAGCCTGTCGACATCTCTCGTCATCGTGCTTGACCTCCCCCAAGCTGCGTCTACGCTCTGTGGCCCTGGATTCCGTCAACGCGGTTCCTGCTCACAACGTGACGAAGCTCCGTTGCATCACGCTTCTTCGCGCCAGCGACACCTTGGCATTCAGCCCTCCCGTCTGCATCTCTAGGGACATGTGGAGTCAGCCTTGACCGGTCTTCTCCCTCACTACTGCTGCGGCTGGCTGTTCACCACCGCAGAACACGCTGTACTCCCGCTCGCGCGCCCTCGACCAAGAGATCTCGCGGCTCATACGCCTTCATTTCGTCCCCTTTGCATCGTGGGGCATCCCATCCCGTGGAGGTCTAGCACTGCCCATTAGCCTCTGCGGCTGTTCCAGCATCCCTGTGCGAGGCGGATCCCGCATCGCGAGCCTTCATCAGTCCAACGTCGTCTCTTCATCCACGCCTGCCGCGATCCATCCCGCCTCTCTGCTCGCCACAATCCGACCCTCTGCACACGCTCCAGCTCGTCGCGACGCCGTTGCTATTCGCGCTGGTCCGTCATCTTGTCGCAAAGTCTTTACTCTAGGCTGCCAGGCAGCACTATGGCACCTTGAGCAGCAGACGCGCAAGTCACGTTACTTTCGGTTCATTTGGCCTGGATCTGATTTTCTTGAATCCTTCCTCACTTGCCGCCTTTCATCCGATAAATAGTTACACCGGATTCTGCCTTCCCCGGCCCGAGTCAGTCGACATGATGCATACTGTCGACAACCAACCGCAGGTCTTCGATGGCCAGCGGCGCGAGCAACGCTACCCTGAGGATGGATCGACAAACAGTTTTATATCCGGTCCCACAGGATTCCTCCTGCCGTCGGATGCCCAAGGCCAGTTCACTTACTCTGCAGAGCCGTCTTCTATGTTAGACTATGGCTCCATGAACAGCGCGAACAACCGGGAAGCCGGCTTCACCCCCAATAACGGCTCATCCTTCGAATCTTCACTGCATCCCGATACCACCAACCCATCGTATTCTTCCGCCGGCACCTACATCCAGACGCAAAACCACAGCCTCTCCCCGGGTGCCCACAGTCGGAACGGCATTAGTCTCTCGCCCTCGCACTCTGTGGATCACCTCAGTCCAGAGGCTGGGTACATGAGCGACCCGAACTACCAAGACCTCAGCAACTACACGACACCAACCTTTCACGGAAATTATCTAGACGAGTCTTTCTCCCAACTCAACTTCACAGAGAACGTGTCTCCAAACGGCTATCACCAGTACCAAGGCGAGGTGGATATGTCTCTCCTCACCAACAACAGTCTGGCTACATACAATGCCCAGCCATCGATGTTGCCGAGTAACGCTCGGCTGGACGCCCAACTACTGTCGCCGTCTCCGACCAACAACTCCAGCCCTATCGTCACCCACGACACCTCACGGAATGCTAGCCTGGTTAGTCTTCAACATTTCGGAAACGAATACCAACCTTCTTCCACACCACCCGGGCGTACACCCCAAGCGCAACAGTCTACCCCAAGCAAACAGCAACAGCAACAGCAACAACAACAACATAGCCCGGCGTTGACCAATAGCCCTAATAACATGGCCGTTGCCAACCCGCGGCCTCGCGCTTCCCATCTGACTAGCCCCATTGTTCGAGTGCAGAATTACAGTGGAAGCGATTCCCCGTCGCCGTCCGACGCGAGCAGGCCGGTAAGCAAGCGAAGCTATGGGAGCCGTCGGTCCGGGAATCACTTGTCCCCCTTTCCGAATGCAGAATCGTCAGACGATGACGATGACGATGCGGACATGCGTCAGGAAGTCCGGACCCAGCCCGTTGTTCGAAGCGCTGAGCGCAACGACGATGGGTCGTGGCTAGCAAGCCCATCATCTGGTCAAGCTGGGCTCAGCCCTGAAGAACGTCGAGCCATGGGAGATGCGTGGGTTCCAAGCATAGAAGAAGTCGTAGAACAGAGACTGAAGGAGGAAAAGAAGCTCGAGGTCCAAGATTGGCTCTCGAGGAGCGAGGTCGGCAGCAGAGCGGGAGAGGTAGGTACGTCGACTGGCTTGCTCAAACCTTTCGCGACACGTCGCCGCGCGAAAAGCACAAACGACGTAAATCGCCAAGGTCGAGGCCCGGGATTTGGTCTTGGTGTGCGCACTGACTTTGACCGTCTTGACGATTCCGGTATTCCTGGACCCGGGGTCTATATCAACGAACCGAGTGAATTCGACGACTACGAGGACGAAGAGGATGAAGATGACGAAGAGGAAATGCAACTGGTACCGGAATCGCCGCCTGCTCAGATTGAGATTGGTGCCAGCCAAGTAGACAAAGAAGTTTCCTATTTTCCTCCAGTGGAGACCGCCGGGGAACTCGGCGCTGTCGTCCGGCCATGGGCTGATATACCATCGCAACCGTCAACTACATCAACCCAATATCAGCCGCCTACTTCGAATGCGGCGATGCAACGCTTCCGCTCACGTGCAAAAGAAGTCGACCGAGCGTCCCTTGCCGCTACCGTCGGTTCACGTCGCCTAAGCGAATCGGACATTGGTAGCATCCGAGGTGCTCCAGGTGTTGTTAAAGTCATCGAACCAACCCCACAGAGGCACAAAGAGAGACAACGCCGTCCGAGCTTCTTGGAAAACATTCTTCCTACGCGCAAGCCAAGTAATCTTCTGAAGCGCAAACCAAGTATTCCAGTGCAACAACCTGTCGACAATGCGGTAGAGAAGGTGCGGGAGCCTTCCATCGACAAGCCCAAGCGGATGGGTAGTTGGGGGCGACCCAAGTCTCCGAGACTAGACACCAGTGTCGCAATACAGGGTAGAGATATCGGTCCACTTAGTTCCACAGGTCTCTCGGCGACGTCCGGTACATGGTACAAAAATGCCAAGAACACCATCAAACGAAGCAGAAGTAGGAGTGATTTGGGCAAATCACCCGGCCTTGCCCAACTCATGACCCAACACGGAGGACCACCTATGCCGATGCTAGCTTCGCCACTGCCAGATGCGGAGACGAACAAATTCTCTCCGCAGCCGAGTCCGGGAGGGGATGAAGACGACGAGGACTCGCACGAAGCTATCACCATGGATCTCGCCGTCCGCTCAGATCCCATCATCCCCTCGTACGAAGGCTTCAAGACTCATGCTCGTCAACTCAATCCGCGTTTGACGGACTACATGGTCGAACGGATTACCCAGGAGCAGATGAGGAGATACAAACGGCTGCTCGAGTTCAGAGTCAAGCATCTCAATGCAGTCAAAAACCGAAGTTGCGCGTCTAAGAACTTCTGTCCAGATTTGGGTGGCGAGTCCCAGCAACTAGCTCCACGAGCCGGAAAACAGGATGCCGATGCACCTTTCATTGGGTTCCAAGTCACCGCACCAGGTTCTTCTGACGATGATGGTGAAGGTCTGCCAGAAGGAAGTATTGCGCCAGCAAGCTTCCCACAAGGTGTTCCTTTCCCTCCAGTCAAACGCCTACCCGCTGAATTCGAGTGTCCCTTGTGTTTCAAGGTTAAGAAATTCTACAAGCCCTCCGACTGGACAAAGCACGTCCATGAGGATGTGCAGCCGTTCACATGCACCTTCCCGAACTGCGGCGAGCCCAAGTCGTTCAAGCGCAAGGCCGATTGGGTCAGACACGAGAACGAGCGTCATCGACAACTCGAGCACTGGACTTGTCAAATTTCCGACTGTAATCATACGTGCTACAGGAAGGACAACTTTGTTCAGCATCTTGTTCGAGAACACAAGATTGCTGAGCCGCGGCAGCGGACCGTAAAGGGGGTGGTCAAGGACGCGCCCGCTGGTGCGGAAACAGGTAAGAGGTCATCATGCTTACCATTTACAGTAGCTGACTGGCCTGCAGATGACATTTGGAGCCTTGTCGCAAGGTGTCGTCGCGACACTACAAAGCAGCCCAAGGACGAACCGTGCAGATTCTGCGGAAACATCTGCACCACCTGGAAGAAGCTGACGGTGCATCTGGCAAAGCACATGGAGCAGATCAGCATGCCGATTCTGCCACTCGTAGACCAGAAACAAATGAATGCCGACACCATCATCAGTCCGGTTGTGGAGGTGCCGGAGAATCGCAAGCTTTCAGCTACGCCAAATAGATCACCAATCGACAATCCTTCGCGATACAACCCGACCTCTACGCTAGCACCGGGGATTGATCCGACATTCGGGCAGTATCCCTCAGCTATATCGAGTGCGGCCACATCCAATGCGATGCACACATATCCACCCCCACAGATGGTCCCTTACAAGACCGAGGGGCAAGCTACGAGCAGCAACTATGCGAACTTCGCAGCCGAGAACCCTCAGGGCTACGGCGGCAGGACGTATCCAGGCTTACAGGACCCCTCCAAGATACGGAGCGCCTACGTGAACAACTTGCAAATTCCCAATCAACAGTATCTGAATGGGAACGTTCAAAATGGACCGAATCGAGTGCCGATGACGCCCGCATCGTCTATCGGGCAGCAGTCGATTTTCACCGATTCCCCGATCGACTCGGGGCCCTATTCGAACGATACCCTGGGCTCGACGTACTTTGCGCAGGAGCCGCAGAACGTAACAGCAAATGGGATGCCAAATGGGCTGCCTAACATGGGCTTCGACCATGGAGCCACTATGCAGTACCAGCAGACCTCACCGTACCAAGAGATGGCGTATATGCCCCCTCCGCAACAGAACTACCATTATCAGGGGCAATAAAAGAGCCCGATGGAATCACGATTGAGGACGACTTGCAACGGATGGATGGACATGATTTTGGCGCTTCGTTTTCGCTTTGTTTACCTCGGACGACGATACCTGCTTTCTTTTCTCTTGATATCCCGTCGCACACGCACAAGGAGTCTCTCTCAACTTTCGTAGATGATTATTGGCCTTTGGTTGGCCCACTATTTCACAACCCTTTTTTCGTGGGGGGGAGGGGGGCGGAAACGACTTCATTTAACGAAGCTGATGACCGTCTTGGAACGCATGTCTGGTAGTCTTTTCTCTCGCTCACTCGCACGTATCCCTTAGTACCTAGTTATCCAGCATTTCCGAGAGTCTGGCGAATGCACCATCGAACGTCTATCCACTGGATCGATCCAATTTACACGCGCACCCACGCTTATGCGATGCGCGGGCCTGGGCGAATCTCCGCCCACCCTACCTCATCAGAGAACGGGGGGCTGTACATGAAGTCGGGGCAGGCTCGAGGTGGCGATTGGCCGGTTAGAATGATTAGCGTCATGTCGACGCCCTGGGCTGAGAGGCATACTGCACCCTTGAAGAGGAAACTGCCATGGTGGCTCAGCCGGTTCTGGCATGCTCGCCGCGGGTGTCCAAGGTTGAGTCGCAGGGCTGATATCAGCGTTGCCCTCGTGAGACGTGATGGGCTGTCTTGTTGGATGCGTGGCGATATTACACGCAGTGTTACTCTCTGCTGCACGCCGGATTCGGCTGCGGTATTAAGTGCGGGACGCGGTGTTGAGGTGCAGTGGTAGGTGCAGGACGACGAGAGGGGCGCTGGCGCGAGGTGGCAGCAAGCCACGATGCACGTTACTAGAACAGCCGGAAGCGCTGCTGGCGCCGATGGGAAGACGGCGGAGAGTGCTCACTGACAAGGAACGCTCATGCTGCGGCCCGCGGGTGGTGGTACAGGTGATTGGCCCGCTCGACTCCGCCACTACCAGACATCTATGTCGTGTGGTAGTCCTCCACTTGGCGGGCACCAATTCTAGGCAGCAAGAAGGCAAACCCTCCGCCTTGTGCCCTTTCGCACCCAGAGGCCGCCCACTGCGTGCGAGACCGAGCGCATCAAAACCCAGCTAGAGAGCCTCACTGCTCGTAATCCCAAGTCGTTGACGATGCTCCTTGATTGCCCCCGGCCCGCTTTCGTCGCCCATGTTCCGGTGACTGTCTCGAGTCTTGTTGTTCGCTTCGCCTAGCAGCCCGCCCCAACCTTCCCGTATCCTACACCGGCCAGCCGTGTGTGCGTGGACCAAGGTCCCTCTTGTGCGCACCGCACCTCGAATCGGACGTCAGACGTGCTCCCGTCGTCAGCGTATGGGGCGGTGAGCCGCGCCTGCGTGTATACTAATGCGACCACCTGGCGCATTTGTCTACCTGTGAACCTTTCTCCTTCCGCTGCGAACCATCAGGCGCGAGGCTGCCGCTTAAAATCTGGTAGGTCATGAAATCATCTGGCACAACGCACTGTCTCGGTCCATGGACTCGTCGTGCAGTCGAAAAGTTCGTCTGGACTCGGCATGGATCCGTGGTCTGCGTTGGTAGCAGTCTAGGCAGCAAGCATAGCTGACAGCCTGCAGGCACAAACATGTCACAGCCGAACAACTACCCCACCTTTAACTTCGCGTCTGTATGTTCAATTCTGGTCTCCAACCCAGCCATTGTAGTGACCCTTTCAGTTCTACGACTCGCAGTCCAATGATGCGTCGTATCAACAATGGCCCCAGCAAGGCTCAAGGCAGATGGGGAATCACCCAAGCCCTTCACTATCAGTCCGAACCACAATGACTGCACCAAACCTGAGAGCGTCCAAGCGTCCGGATATGAACAGGCCAAACAGCCTCCAGCAAGATATCAGAATCGATCCCAATCTGTCCTTTCCCATGCTTACCGTACCTCATGTGGGCCGTCCGCGTTCGGCCATGGACAACACTAACCCAAACGACGTCATGTCACGCGTGTACGGAGGAATGCATGATGAGCCATGGAGTTCAGTACGAATGAGGACTTCAAATGGAGCTACCGCACGGCCTTCCTTTTCTCAAACCTATGGACCATATCGCGAGCAACCTGGATCAGACGTTGATAAATCGGATTCTGGATACTACACCCACCCTCCACAATCTGTTATAAGCAATGAACCGGCACACGTTGACCAGGAGCTACCATCTGAGATGACCTTCCAAGTGGGCAACATTAGTGTCAACTCTGCACCTACCGAGCCAACTGAAGTATTCCCCATGCACTCGGACCAGGCCTCTCAGTACAGCAGTCGCAGCACTACGCAGACTAAAGCAACTTACAAGTGTCCAAAATGCAAAGAAGTCTCTAAATGCCCATCGGACTACAAGTTCGTGTTCCGTCTGCCTTGGTGCGGGACAAGTACTGACTACCAACGTGTAGGAAGCACATGCTCAAGCATGATAAGCCCCATACATGCGATGTCATGGGATGCCGCAGAGCCGCTACCGGTAAAGGTTTCACCACCATCAATGATCTTCAAAGACACAAGAAGAGTGTTCATCGCATTGGAGTGGACAAGGATTCTTACCAATGCGCATCTGAGAATTGCCGGAACAAAGGCAAGATATGGCCGCGTCTAGACAACTTCAAGCAGCATATCAACCGTATGCACAAAGGCGAGGATGAAGCAGATCTTATCAGCAGGTATGTCGGCGCGCTCGGTACCAGATTTGCTATGCTAACGACATCCAGATCATCTTATCAAGAGCCATACTCAGCCTCCACCGACATGTCAGTGGCTCCTATGGATACTACTCTGGCCGGAATAGGTACGGAGAAGCAGTTCCCTGGTAATGAGATTGATGATCCCGCGTCCGGAATAAGCTTAACCCCAGACCAGGATTCTAGCCAGTGGACTTCGTTCGATCCAAGCTCTCAAGGCTTTGCCATGGACGTGGATCGGTCGAACGCAAACGCACAACCACAGGTCTCTTTCCACCACCGAGCCAGTTCCGGACTCACCGACCAAAAGAGTGCGGCCATTTCAAGTTCCGCATCGAGCTCAAGGGTCCGACAAAACTCGCTCAACATTCTCGCGGATGTAGCCTCCACCCAAGCCCCTCCAGATCTTTCGGGTCCATCTTCACAGCCGCAACTGTCCAGCGCACCCCAAACCAAGGCCGAGCAACAACGCCAGGCACTACAAAAGTTCTCCAAAGCCATCGTTGGAGAGATCCAGGGCGCCCCTTCTGCGGATGCTGTGGATCTAGAGGACGTCGTCTTACGCGTTCTATATAGCGCGGCAAGCACCAATCGACAGGAAGCCTCCATGGATCGTCCATCATCAAGCTCGTCCTTTAGCGATACTTCAGGGAGTGGCCTCAATGTCAGTGCTGGCATGACAAAGTCCGAAGCACTGAAAGCCGCCCAAGCGATCTCTAATCTCATAAAGCAGAGTGGAAATCTACCAGTCGCGTCTCGACCTCGTCGTGCTTCCAAAGAAGATTCAGCTAACAAACTGCAATGCAAACACTGCGACGCACTCCTCTCTCGCTCTTGCGACATGAAGAAGCACATGAAGCGCCATACCAAGCCCTACGGTTGTACTTACCCAAAGTGCCACAAACGCTTCGGCGCAAAGAGCGACTGGAAGCGTCATGAGAATAGTCAGCACTTCCAACTGGAATCTTTTCGATGCTGTCTCCCGCTCCTTTCCCCTTCCGCATCTTCCTCGAGTCCAACGCACGCCCGCTGCTCCGGATTCTTCCAACGCCCGGAGCTCTTCCGAGAACATCTCACCAAAGACCACAGAATCACCCCCTCCGATCGAATGGAGGATATGATACGGCAGAGGCGCATCGGTAAGAACGGCCAGGGCCAATTTTGGTGTGGGTTCTGCGGCGATGCCGGTGAGATAGTGAAGTTAAGAGAGCGGAGAAATGCTGCGTGGGACGAGCGATTCGATCATATAGACAGGCACTTCAGTAGAGATAAGAGGGGGATAGAGGAGTGGGTGTGTGCGGAGGCGGGGAAGAGGAAGGGAGACGTTAAGAGAGATATGGACAAGACAAATTTCGACGAAGACGAGGATGGAATGGGTGAGATGGACGAGTCCAGCTCGCCTACGCAGGACAAGATGCACGCTGCACCAGCTGCAGCGACAATACCTGGTCCTTCATCGAGCGTACAACCTCCGCCGTCAGCCATGAGGAAAAGACAGCTGCCGATGGACGATGCGGTAGCCGTCCCCACCCCAAAGCGGAGGAAAAGAGAGCTCAACCGTTACTGCGTAAGCAATACTGATACACTTGCACATATAAATAGCATATGCTAACCACGTCTAGTGCACCTGTCAAACTGGTCCTTGGCCTACCGATATGTACGTTGATTGCATGAATTGCAGTCATCATCTTTGCGTTAACTGTCAGGTTGTCGGCGGCGCAGTTGGGCTTGATGGAGGCATGTTGTTATAGCGAGGCGTGTCACGCGTTCGGTACAAGAATTTCGCGATTTGGATACCCGGATTTGTTTTCTGTAGTTAACTGGAATCGAACACATATAATACTCACTCGCGTCTACTTCGTTGACATGAGGATGAATAAGTGTTGGGGTGTGAACGGCTGTGACACGTGCATGTCTTGGCGCGCGGTGAATCGTTACGCCGAGCATTCAGTGAACGTGTTAACATAGAGCTTCGTAGAGCTTCCTGACGCGGCCTTGCGCAACGTTCTTCTTTCCTTAACCCACCACACCCATTATGGCCGCTACAGAGGAGAATGCGTTCCTCAAGCAGGCCTCCGGCCCAAACACTCGGGCTTTGCTTCGAGTGATTATTCTAGTGTTGATTGCGGGCGCAGCTGTGTCTAGCCGTCTGTTCTCCGTGATCCGCTTCGAAAGTATCATCCACGAATGTATGTAGCCACTCACGTGTACTATGGGCAATTGGCTAACGCGAATGTAGTCGATCCTTGGTTCAACTTCCGAGCGACGAAATACTTGGTGCAGAATGGCTTTTATAGTTTCTGGGACTGGTTCGATGACCGTATGCACCCCTCCGTCTTCTTCGGCACACGTATCGCTCCACGAGGGACATAACTGACAGGAGGGATGAACAGGAACATGGCATCCGCTCGGTCGAGTTACGGGAGGCACCCTCTACCCCGGCCTGATGGTGACCAGCGGCATCATCTACCACGTCCTCCGCTTCCTGACCTTCCCCGTCGACATCCGCAACATCTGCGTGCTCCTCGCGCCCGCCTTCTCCGGCCTCACCGCGCTCGCGACTTACCTCCTGACCGCCGAGATGACCACCTCCCCGTCCGCCGGTCTCCTCGCCGCAGCCTTCATGGGCATCACGCCTGGCTACATCTCACGTTCCGTCGCTGGAAGCTACGACAACGAGGCCATTGCCATCTTTCTGCTGGTCTTCACGTTCTACTTGTGGATCAAGGCGGTCAAACTGGGGTCCATGTTCTGGGGCGCGTTGACCGCGCTCTTCTACGGATACATGGTGTCGGCTTGGGGTGGATATGTGTTCATTACGAACTTGCTACCCCTGCATGCGTTCGTTCTGATATGCATGGGGAGGTATAGCCCGAGGCTTTATGTCAGCTATACTTCGTGGTTTGCGCTTGGTACGCTTGCGAGTATGCAGATTCCGTTCGTCGGTTTCTTGCCCATCAGGAGTAGCGAGCACATGTCTGCATTGGGTACGTAATGATCTAGACATTGTAGTCGCAACTGCTAACAGGACCAGGCGTCTTTGGCCTTATCCAGCTCGTGGCCTTCGTCGACTACGTCCGCGCCCAGCTCCCGAGCAAGCAGTTCCAAACGCTCCTCCGCGCCCTCGTCCTCTTCGTCTTCGTAGTCGCTTTCGGTGGATTGGTGCTCCTGACGGTATCCGGCGTCATTGCGCCCTGGTCTGGTCGCTTCTACTCGCTCTGGGACACTGGATATGCGAAGATTCACATTCCCATTATCGCCTCCGTCTCCGAACATCAGCCAACTGCTTGGCCGGCTTTCTTCTTCGATCTCAACATGATGATCTGGCTCTTTCCCGCTGGTGTCTACATGTGCTTCCGCAAGCTGACCGACGAGCAAGTGTTCATCGTCATCTACGCCGTTCTCGCTAGCTACTTCGCCGGCGTTATGGTCCGTCTGATGCTCACGCTGACGCCCATTGTCTGCGTTGCGTCTGCTATGGCTTTCTCACAGATCTTGGACACCTACCTGGACGCGAAGGCACCCACCCCGGATACGGACGAGACTGGAAGCGCCGATGCCACCAAGGTGGCTGCTGCCGTTGTGGTTCCAGGAGGTCTCCGCTCAACTCGCGGCCCGCTTATTGGTATCTACTCGTGGGCATCCAAGATTACAGTCGTCGGTGCATCCATTGTCTACTTGATGCTCTTTGTGCTTCACTGCACATGGGTCACATCGAACGCTTATTCGTCTCCCTCGGTCGTGCTCGCGTCGCGCCTTCCGGATGGCAGCCAACACATCATCGATGACTACCGCGAGGCGTACTACTGGCTCAGACAGAACACCGCCGAAAATGCCAAGGTCATGGCATGGTGGGATTACGGCTACCAGATTGGTGGTATGGCTGACAGGCCGACACTCGTCGACAACAACACCTGGAACAACACCCATATCGCGACGGTCGGCAAGGCTATGAGCTCGCGTGAAGAGGTCAGCTACCCGATTATGCGTCAGCACGAGGTCGACTACGTCCTTGTTGTCTTTGGAGGTCTCCTTGGCTACTCGGGTGACGATATCAACAAGTTTTTGTGGATGGTCCGTATCGCCGAGGGCATCTGGCCCGATGAGGTCAAGGAGCGCAACTTCTTTACACCGCGCGGCGAGTACCGTGTCGACGAGGAGGCCACGCCAACGATGAAGGAGAGCTTGATGTGAGTATTCCTACAGTCACGAGATGTACCCATGTACTAATAAAAAAACAGGTACAAGATGTCTTACTACAACTACGACAAGCTCTTCCCTGCCGGGCAAGCACAAGATCGTGTCCGTGGAGCACGACTCCCTGCGGTAGGCCCTGAGCTTAGCACCATCGAGGAGGCTTTCACCAGTGAGAACTGGATTATCAGAATTTACAAGGTCAAGGATCTTGACAACTTTGGCCGTGATCACGGGAAAGCCATGTCGTTTGACAAGGGCCACAAGAAGAAGAAGGCGGCGAAGAGGAGGGGAGCCCGTGTACTAAGGGTCGAGTAGACGGCTTTAGATGAACTTTCTCGGTAAATTTTGTGAGCATTGTACAGATAACCTGGATGGTAGCTTGGGTGAGGGGGCGTTTCGGGCAAAATAAAAAGAAGATGGTACCCAATGCTTGTTGTGTTACCCGATGACGAGGCGCGAAGACAAGAAAGATTGGGCACCTGTGATGAAGGAGGGGCCGAGGTGTGGTAAAGGTGTGCGCCTTGGGTCGCTAGGGCGGTGTTGCGGTCGGTGCTCGAGGGACAGTACAGGCAGCGGCCTAGGCAGATGACTCTCTCTTTCACCGCATGCTCTCTATAGCTCCGCCCAGCCAATCAGTTTCTTTCATCTGCTTGTCTGCTCTATCAAATCTCAATTGCACCTCACTGTCCTTTTCCCCAACTCTCCCACATCCATAAAAGCTGTCACATCTTTCCCGCGCCTAGTTGCTCGCCGCTTCCTGTCCAATCCCCGCCCACCTTCCTTCCTGGCCGCCCTCTCGTTCCGTCGAGATGGCGAGCGAGGAGCAGCGGCGAGCCTTTGCTGAGTACATGGGCAGCACGGCCGCGGCTGCCAAAACGTCGGGCCAGCAGGCGCAACGGCAGGCGCAGGCACAACAACAACAGCAACAGCAACAGGCTAGCCTCCAGAATCCGTCGTGGTATGCGGGCCTGCAAAATGCAGTCGGTCTCCAGGGCCAAGGGCTACAGAATCCTTATACTGGCCAGCAGTACCCCGGCTTCAATCCTGTGTAGGGAATCTTACCTGTGTTGCGAAAAGATGATCGCTAACGAAGGGTCCAGAAGGAGTCTCAGCTTCCCTGAGCCAAGGGTTGTATTGACAAGGTCTGCAGTTCGCTCCGATTCCTCCCACTGCTCTAACGCCTCCGCCCGCTGTGCAGGGCGCCCCGGGCGCCCTTGCGACCAGTCAACAACTCGCCGCACTGGGTGCTTCTATGCCGCCACCTCCTAGACCGCCGGGATATGTAGATCTGCCGCGGAGCTACCAAGCACAAGGACAGCAGCAGCAGCCTGGACCGGGGTACGACGTTGGGTGGCAGGCGAACTTCCCTACTACTGCTATGGCGCCGGTACGTTTGCAATATGAGGTATAGTAGTGAGATGGTGCGGCTGATGATTATCGACAGGCCAGTACGTACCGCAGTCCTCCAGGGCCAATGGTCGATGCGACAAGAGAACACTATCATTCCTCTCACTATACAGGCGCATGGCCGCCTCCAGATGTCGTGCGTGCCTCATCGCCACCGCGAGCGCCTCCACCAGAACCCCAGGTCCACGTCTTGCTCTGCCATGTCTGTTGTGTCTGCGGGCGCATGCGCTCGGCGGGTTTCCATCGCCATCATCCAGTCATTCCTGGCCAGCCGCAGGTCCAAACGCCTTGCCGGCGATGCAAGAAGAAGGCCAAGAAAGAGAGGGAGAAGCGAGAAAGGCCGGACAGTGGTACTAGAACGATTCGGATTGAAATCGACGGGGGTGAGTCGAGGGGCAGGGCTCGCAGCAGGGAAAAGGTTGTATATGTGGCTAGGCGTCGCTCTTCACCGAGTCCTCGACGTACGCGTGCGAGGAGCACAAGCCGTGCCCATGTAGGCGTGCGTGTGCTTCGACAAAGCCGGAGTCCGCCGGAAGCTTTAAGAAGGAAAACGAGGACTGAACGCGTCTCTTCTTCGAGTCCGCCTGTGGATTTGCGGTTTCGACGCCATAGGTCTGATGAGGTATACTCCACTCGTGAGAGACCTCATGCTCATCTTTCGAGTCGTAGGGTTACCGAGCTGAGTCCGTCACCGCCGTCTACGCGCACTAGGACATCCACGAGAGTCGAGTACCGACATGAATCTCCTGAATCGCGATCTCCGGAGCATCGGCGTGTTAATCCATCGCCTGTTCGAGTCGGGAGGCGAGACTGTCGTAGCGACGATGCACGGAGCCGACTTGCTGCTCATCCTTCTGCTTACCGAATGGTTGAGGTCGATCGTCGGACGTTGCTCAGAGAATCGGAAGGCAGTGTGTCTACTGATTCCCGCCAACCCTCGCCACCTCCGCGTGGCATCTTGAGGCATCCCGATTTAGACTACCGCACTTCGCGTAGACGCCGCATGGAAGCGAGTCATGACAGCTTGTTGCCTGAGCCCGGTGGTTCACGAGTCCAGTTCGCGGGAGAGCCCCGGCGTGTGGAAAGACGTGAAGTGGACTACACACGGGAGCACGTCAGGCGACACCAGACGCAGCGCGGATACGTCGAGGATGTTCCTCCCTCGCCACCTTCTCCTCCCCGGCTTGAGCGAAGCTTCGAAAGACTTCGCGTGAGACCAGCGTCTCCACCCTCATCCCGGGGATACGAAGACGAAGTTCGCGTGCGGCACGTCTCTCCACGCCGTTACGAAGAAGTCCGCGTCCGGCGCAGCTCCCCACCCCCACGCGGCCGCACCGAGAGTCGAAGGGAGCCTTCTCCATCCGCTGCATCGTATGACCGCTACCACTCGATCGAGCGACCATGCTCCGTGTCGCCCCCAACCGACCCTAGGCATGAAGACTGGGAAGACGTCACAGAGTCCGATAGTGACCATGAGAACAAGGGAGATTTGGTGAGCGTGAGGCGGTACCGGGCTGTTGACGATAGTGGGCGCCCGGCTACGTTCGTGGAGGAAAGAAGGACGAGGTATGTCAATCCTGGAGCTCCGCCGCCTGTGGAGAGGACGTTTCCGACCACGCCGGCGATTACGAGGGGATTCCAGCCTGTTTGATGCGGGTTTCTGGTCGATAACGGTTCTGCGGATGCCCTGGAGAGATATTGTGGTAGGGCAAGAGTCGGGTGATGGTGTTAGCGGTGCAAGAGTCTTCTGGGGTGGTTTTTGCATCTTGCATTCTTGTACTTCTTTCTTCTTTTCTTGTGGGGTTGCTCTCCTACTTGTGGATCTCTTGTCATAGTCGTCCACATGTGCGCTGGACTGATTACCTCGAGTTGGTGCGTTCCTGTTTCTTCTTAGAGTCTCTTGCGCAATAATACCCTAATTCATCACTTTTGCACGATCAAAGTTTAGTTGCAATTACAAGTGAAAAGCATCACGGGAGTTGGTAGATTTCCATTGCTTTGCAAGTCACTTCATCTAGAAATAAATCCAACTGCGACAATACACAGCCCATCCCGTTCTTCCCTATCCAGCGGATCTAGCCGCTCTTAAGCTCCCTCATTGCAATTTCCATCTATCTCACTGCTCAATTCCGTAGCCTACGTTACACGTTACCATGCGTAGGATGCTTCTGTCCACACTTGTTGCATGGCTTATGCTCCACGCCCAGTGCGAGGACGTCAGCGCAATCGGGATTTGTACAGGACCGGGTAGGTGGCTGTCCGTAGGGCTGGCGTTACCTGTGGCTTTTAGTTAGAGGGTGTGTAGAGAGGAGATTGGTGGGGGGAAGTTCATTTGCAGCAGCACCACTTAAAGGGGAGCCGCCCTCGCAAGCCTTATTCGGCGATCATGAAACCTAGCAAGAGATAAGGTCTGGCAAGTAGAATGTCTCTTAAGCAGCAGGCTAAACTTATTACAAAAACAGCATAGCTAAAAGTACCGCACTTCGCTTAAAAATCATTATAAGGTGCAGCCTATTTGAGTTGGTACTTTGGGTTGCCACCGCTAGTAGGGAGGATGGCCGAACCGCACCTGCCATAGGGTTGTCAAGTGCGAATGATAGGGGCACTTCCAGAGAATTAAGTAGATTGACCAGATGCAAAGCGAAAATAGTACTGAGTAAACTAACCTACTCACCATTAGCTAAGATGGTCCAACCAATCAACTCTTGGCTTGCGGAGACGGGATCTGCCTCAGCCTTCTTCGCTCCACCATTTGATACATTGCATATACTTGTCCAAATCCGGCGATATTTCGACTTTGTCCTACGCTGAGCCGCGTGCCCCACGCTCACCATTGGCCAAATTTATAGAGACTTGCATCACCGCTCGGACTCCAATAACACAGCCTGCTTGAGTTCGAGTTCCGACGTATTATGAGGCTCATGGTACGCCAGCCATGGGAAAAAAGCAATATCCTACGATACATCTAGGGACGGCCCCCACTCCCCCTCTCTCGCCGTTCTTTATTTGAACTCCCCGTCACTAAACACACCATCTAGGTGCGCCCAACTTCCCTAGTCGTGTTCAGGGCCCATAAGGAACGTCACCATCAAGGAGTCACGATATCCTATCACGGAAGGTATCACAGGTTCGAAATGCCCATAAGAACCGTCTCCGCACCTGAGATCACTTCAGCTCCCAGTCTTCCTAAAAGAGCTGCTGGGGATCTTCTAGGTTACTGGTACAACACACCAGATTCTAGCTGTGAGTCTGGGATCCTCATCTCACTTATCCCCAATACTTACAGGCACCCAAGGGGAGAGGATTGGATGCAGTCACACAAACGAGGCGTATACCACCTCAGGGCCATATGCCGGCTGTTTTACCCCTATATATACGGGCTGTGTGCCACTTGGCATAACAGCAACAGGTGAGGTCAACAGCCTCGTCGAGACTTGGTACGGCGACCCTGGAAGTCACCGAGTTAAAACCATACTGATGGTCCGTTAGTACCAACTCGACATTCCCTGCGTGCCAGACACAAACGATATACGACGCATCGTCGCTGATATCAAATGGACGTTACAAGGTTTTCTGCGGTATTACAGGCTACAGTAACCTAGTATTGTTTCGAACTACGACTCCCAGCGGGACGTCAAGTTCTACCATCAGCTCCTCTATCATCTCAACCTCGAGCACCCCCGACTCCGCCTCCACAGCACCTTCCAGTGCAGCCCCAACGGCAGCCGCGAGCGAGTCACCATCGCCTCAGCCTTCGAGTTCAAACTCCAAGTCTTCAGTCAGCCCTGCTGTGATCGCTGGAGCAACAGTTGCAGGCGCAGCTCTACTTCTGGTGATAACTTTCTTGGCGTGGTTCTTTGGATTCTATAAGAAAAAAATCGCCGGCCAGATACCCAGCACTTATGTAACTGGATATCAGTCTGGTGGACCAAAGTACGCGCACTCACCGGAAACCCCAGAGTACGTCGGTCCTGCAGAGCTTCCTAGCCCTCGCACATAGTATCCTTCAGCGCGGGGGGGTCGGAGGTCAATGGTCCGCACCTCCTTGTTTTCTTTCCCTACAGATGCCATTTTCTGTATACTCATGAGTCAAGATGTCGCAAAGGCAATTATAGTCACGTTCAACTTGGCGGTCAGTTGAAGATGCATGCATTAGTGTATCATGAGGATTGCTGACTAGGGTTGTCGCGGTTGACATGAAGGGCTGGATTGGGCCCAGATGTTTCGAATGGGATGTGGCGCGAGGCTGAACCGACGCTGCATGCATGACGGCTCCGCATTGTTCGCTGGGTCTGGTCGCCAGTTGCCTCGAAGCAAGCGTAGTGCTAGTGGAGTCAGAGCATTGTACAATACATGTTTGAGAATAGGGTAGACTGTCGTGGTCCGATCAACCTTGCGTACGACGACTTGATGGTGAGCGTAATGAGCCCTGGAGGTTTCGGAAGCATGTTCGGTCGGGGGCAGAGAGCGAGATATCTTGTATCGCTATCGCTACTGCGTATCTACGGGGCCGGAAGGTCCGTGATGAAGGCTGATGCAAACATATCATGCGACTCACCGAATACCTTCACGCTCACGTATCCTCTTCCTGCTATGTGTCTCTCTTTCCGATCCACGATTTTTGAAATTGCACCCTAGCACTGGTCCCATAGCTCCTGAGACACGGTACACATAGGCCTGAGTGAATTCACAGCCTTGTACCAAGACAGTACTCGAAGAATAATGAATAATCGCGCGTATAAGGCTGACGATGACTTCCTACCACCGGAAGGATGTTCTTGGGGCTTAGACAGGTCATTCTACAAAGACCTGGAGCGATAAGGGCAGAGGTTAGCGCTGTGGGAAGGGAAGTCTATTATGCCATGGAAAAAGGTGCTGTACAAATCAGGCGAGACGACGGTGCGAACGTAATTTCTAGGGAAAAGTAGATCTAGGATTAGTTGCAGCGAATTATTCTATAGAATTTTTGCAATATTTGTTGTGCGCGCAGAGTTCTAAGTTGCTGCATGTCCAAGTACCCCTCATTTGTCTCGCCACAGAGGGTGTCTCGCCACCTAGGGACGGACATTAGTTTAGTGCTAGAGGAGGAGGATGCATCGGATGAGGTTGTGCAAGCATTGTGAATGTCACGGCTCCTCGGGCTGTCTTTGAGTAAAGCTCGTCGATGTTGGGACCAAAGAAACGGGGAGAAATACATACGGAGTTCAGATCCAGGGAACACAATGTGGGCATGGCGGCGCGGTGGCTTTGCAGAAAGACTTCACTGGATCAAAGGAAGAGGGATCGGAGACAGATGGGGGAGTGTGAAGCGTCAGTGTTGAAGTGCTAAGGCATGGTTAAGAAAGGCATGGTTAAGAAAGGCATGGTTAAGAAAGGCATGGATCAAGATTGGGGAGTGCGCTGGCAATTTGTGGACGGTACAACGAGGGCGTGGACATCAAGACTATGCGATGAGATGGGTGACAATGGCATAAGTGTTAGGCATAGGAAAAGCTGGAGAACTACAATATGTATCGCATGCAAACTCAGGGGGGAGGAAAAAGCACCGAATGCCTCGCTCCTACCAAGCATCCCGCTAGAAGTACAGAAAACCAAGAAAACTTCTGTCCAAAAACTGTTCTCGTCTCTCTTTCATCGCGCGCCTGAAGCCACTCACGGCGAGAGCCATCATATCCGCTTCATCTTCCCACGCCCCGTTCGTTCCCAGCTAAGAGCATCACACCTAACAGCACTCCGCGGCACACTCGCAGCAATCAGCACAGCACTCGCATCCCTCCTCGCAAACGAAGCAGCAGCATAGCGTCGCAAGACTGTAACCACGTTAGCCCTATCCTCACTTCCACACGAATATCCGCTTTCAACCCCTGGATCCCACCGTATCTCGTCTCGGGATGGTATCACTCACCAAGCACCCAAACACCCCCGACTCTTCTTCTCCTTCGGCGGCGGCGCCTGCTGATACTGCATCTGCGGCTGTTGTCCCTGCGGCGGGCCGTAGTACATCTGCTGGCCCGGTGGCGGGCCGCCGTATTGGCCTGGGGGTGGGCCGTAGCTGTGGGATTGACGTCAGTTTGTTCACTTATCCATGTCCCAACATCCGCGATTTTTCGAAATGCAGCCCGATCTTGCAAGTCTAGGCCACCTCGTCTTGTGGATTGGACGTAAATCGAATGATCATGCACGCGAGCATGATGATAGAATACGGGAAGGGACGCGCATACCTCTGCTGCGGATACTGCGGACCGCCCTGTTGGTAGTATTGCTGGGAAGACATGTCCAATGTTTCTTCTGCTCTGGCGATGTCAAGCGTCGGTGGTGGTATAGAGACTCAAGTCGCGACTTGATGTCGGGTCGAGACGAAGGTATGAAGACGCGCGCCCGTCAAATAGCCGCCGTGAATTCGTACAGAAAATGTTCAATTCGATCAATCTCGTGCTTGTGTCCGTACTTCTGGCACAAATCTCCAGGTAGGTAATCGCGAACACTCGTAGGAACAGGTGCGTGTGGTGTACAGTGTGAGAAAGAGAGAGGAAGAAGAGAAGTAAAGGAAAGCAGGCAGGAAGGTTTAAGAAAAGGCCGCGACAGGCCCCATCACACCCTCTCATGCATCACAAAGCGGGGACAACAGGGACACATGCCAGCGGCGCAGCACCTGCGCGCACCACACCCCCTGCCCCATGTGCCACAATCCCCATCCTCTGCCACCCTATTGGCGCACATAAGCATTGGCCAAGCTTGTATGACGAAAGCTTCGCATCTCGACCGAAGGCTTCGAATGCACACATGCGGCATGCGGCTGACTGGGCCATCCGCTTATGACCTCGAGCGATGCATGCGCGATTTGTCTTCCACCACAGCTGAATTGCGTTACGTGTACGCCAGCTACAACAGAACGTGTGTCTTCGTCATCACGCGGCGGCGCTGGAACGGCCGGCACGCCAGGTAGCGCCACAGAGACAGGGGCGTGTCGAGAGCTAAGCTCTTTAGCGAAAAGCTTGCCTCTTGATCCCGCTAATGCCGAGACCATATCGGTGAATTGGTCTGGGCCCACAATACGCGGAACAGGGCAAGATACGCGGCTCATACTTTCGTGAATTAAACTAACCTAGGCTCCCATACCATCCACCCACAACATGCTACGCTACCCATGACCATCACCTGCCACTCCCATTGTCCGGAATGACATACCCACTGGTAACGTCCTTGTGTGCATTACCCCAACTCTTCCTCTATAAACATACCACAAACTATTCCAAATGAGTATACCACTAGAAGCGAACGAACGAATTTCAAAACAGCGAGCGCCATGCAGTGAAACGCAAGCAGAATAATAATGCTGCAGCGACATGTGTAAGAATATGTGGGAGGTAGTCAAGATGCTACGACTATATACAACGCCTATATGACAGCAGAGCATTGCACGAGCCCATCGAGCAGAACTTTCCGCGAGACGTTAAAATCCGAAAGGGTTCTCGGGTGCTGCGAATTTGTTAGTTGATACCTGACAGCTGGAGAGGAAATAACGTACTGGCTTTGGAAAGATTGGCCCTCCCGGTCGGCTGCGGCGTGAGTTTCTTCGCTGGCTGCGTTCCGAACCTGACCGGTGGCGGTGGTCCTGTCTTTTGTGGAACAAGAGGCTGCGCCGTTGGCATCGAGGGCATTGGAGGCATAGGCGGCATCGGTGGTGGACTTTGACCAAAACCTGTCGGCTGAGGCTGGAGGGCAGGAGGCAGGAAGCGGTTGACACCCGTCGCTTGAGGGTTGAGCGGCGACGGAGAAAAGCCTTGGAAGCCCGTAGGCTGCGCTTGCAGTGGCATCTGAGAATTCTGCTGGAAGTTGGGCTGGAAACCCGTCTGGAAGCTCTGCTGCATTCCAGGCTGGAACCCTGTGGGTTGGGGCTGCATCGAGGGTGCAAAACCTTGCTGTTGTGGCTGGAACCCCGTTGGTTGCGGCATCATGCCTGTCGGTTGCGGCATCATTCCTGTTGGTTGAGGCATCATTCCCGTTGGTTGAGGCATCATGCCATTCTGCTGCGGGTACTGGAACTGAGGCTGCTGCTGCGGGAATCCCGTCATCTGTGGTTGCATCTGCTGTTGCATTCGCTGTGCGTTCAAGTCTTGCAAACTTTGCCCTGGTGGAGCGACCTGAGTATGCATGTTTGGTTGATAACCCGTAAGCTGAGCCTGCAATGGAGGGGGGGGACCAAAGGCGCTCTGTTGTGGGTTCATAGGCGCGGAAGAGGATCGCATCGGGGGAGGAGCAATGAGCCCGCCTTGAGTCTGTTGTTGAGGTGGAGTCGGTCGCATCCGCGGGGGTGCCATCTGCTGGGGAGCCATAGCCTTGATGGCTGCTACCTGGTCAAACAGCGTAGAGTTAGCACCCTGTGGTGCTTGCTGAGCAGGTGGAGCGGGAGGTTGATCAACTACAGGTGGCTGCGCAGGTGCTGGAGTGGGAACCTCGGGTCGTAGGGCAGGCATGTCCAGAATGGACAACTCGCCCATGGAGCCGGTGAGAGCAGGCGGCTGGGGAGCAGGCGTAGGAGCAGAAGGTGGAGGCGGGTTGGGAGCGGCTGGGGTTGGATTAGACGCGGGTTGTCGTGCAGGCTTGACATCCCATGCGTTATCTTCGAATCCGTCGACCTTCCTTTCCGGAGTAGGAGCAGAGGCCAGGGGCGTGGGCGTCGACTCGGCAGGTCTCTTGACAGCATCATCGGTCTTCTGCTCAAAGGCTTTCGCGTCCACGACATCATTACTCTGGATGGGTGGAGCTGGCCGTCCTTTCCGAGTATTGTTTCTCAGAGCACCACCCGGTCCAGAGAAGAGTCCACCCTCCTCACCGTTTTCGACGCCTGCTTTCGATGAATCACTAGCACGTCCATACTTGCCCTGTAGGTACTTTGTAACGCGAAGAATATCGCCCTCCTTCAAGCCCAGATTCCGCAGAAGCTTCTCTGTTATGTCTGGTAGGTTCTCCTCGCCCATTTGATCTCGATTAAAAGCTTGGGCGTATCGTTCGCAAATTTGAGGGTTCACTCCGCATTGCAAGAAAAAGTCGAACCAATCGTATCCTGGCTTCTGTTCGACAGTGATTCCTGAAGATGACCGTGCGGCCTTTTCTTGAGCGCGCAAAGTGCTTCTTCGCTTGATATCCGAAAGCGGCTTGTCGTCGTCAAGTGATATACCAGCGGCTTCCTCGACGTATTCCAAGTCTTCGACAGACATCTTTGTGACCGGCACGGCGATCTTGACGCCGTTAACTTTGTGAAGATGAATCTTGCCATCCTTCACTGTGAGGAATTCGGCTTCGACTTTGAATGAGCCGGATCGATCGGTCCAGGTTCGGATTCTGTTCAAGTCTGTACTGGTCAGCAGGGAACGATAGAGCGCCCCGATGAACGGGATGTACTTGATTGTCGCAAATACATTGGTATAGAGAAATGGGAGAACGTACTCGGCTTGGCGGCGGTTTTCGAGTCTTTTGCAGAACTTTCGCGCTTGCTGCTTCTCTGTGAAGTACGAGGATGGTCAACTTTTGTTCGCAAGAGACTAGAATGACGCGCAGGCAAATTCAGGCCAGGCCCTACCTGATCAGTCCTGGCGTCACTATCCTTTTTCCTCGCTTTCGAGGCTTGACGCGCTAATTCCTCTTCCTCTATCCTATTCTGATCGACTCTCGAGCGCCCAGCATTGGTGCCGGAACGCGCAATTGAAGCTGCGGGGGCAGAGATGGGGACCGTTTCTGTGACATCAACATAGTTAGCCGGCACGACACCCTCTTTGCCGTTCTTCAGCCTCCGCACTTTCCACCATTCGTCGCTAGCTGAATCGTCGAGGATTAATATCTCTTCCCCATCACCAACTGTGACCTCATCCTCGCCTTGCGCCATGAAATCGAACCGCATCACTCCCTTTTTCTGCACGTTGGAGCTCCCGGAACCCGCAGCGAGGATCTCGCGAAGCCCTAGGCCCTTTGCCGCTCCTGCGAGCTCGCCCAGAGCCGCGACGATTTCCGACGCCGTGTCCTTGGCCCCGCAGTGGAAGTCGACGCTTTTACTGGGTCTTTTGAGCTCCATGAATACGTGCTTGCCCTCTTGAGAGTAGTATTCGAGGTTGTCCGCCGCCCACTCCTGCTGCGGCCCATCGCGCGACTTCTCAGGCGCAATCATAATCATGCCCTTGGGAATGTGAATGCCCAAAGTTATCGGCATCTTCTTGTTCTTCCCCGGCTGGGTCAGATACTCGTAGATGTTGTAGAGATGATAGCCTGAGCCAGAGACGGGCGTGGTAGGCGATGCATCCTCGCGCGGGTCGTAGTGGTCGAATGTGACGTTCCTCGCAGCGGGAGATCGGCGCGGAGGAGACTCGGGGGAGCGTGGCGAGAAGGACTGGGTAGGGGGCGGCGGTGAGAAGGACTGCGACGGGGGCCTTACCGGCAGACGGGGAGGTGGCGCTTCTTCATCGGACTCTTCGGGAGTGAATTGTACGCGCTTTCTCGGAGGCGCAGTGACGGTCGGCGGAGGCGAGAAGGCACGCGGGGCGGCATTCTGTCCAGACTTCTTCTGGATGATGCCAGCTAGAGCGGCGGCAGGGCTTTGGTGGACGGGGCTATCTGGTGTTGGAGGCTGCTCGTCGTCAGAATCATGGACCGCGGCAGGTGGTGCAGGTGGCCGCGACGGCGCTTTTGGAGATGTCACCGACTCAGCGACACCCCCTTCCGGCAGGTCAATGTAGTTGGCCGGTGCAAAGCCAAAGTCGCCGTCCAACCCAACCAAGGTCCAATCTGGATCGGTGGTGTCGTAAACGTCGAGCAGGATGTCTTCTTTGAACGAGAGCTCCTCGTCTGTCTGGCGCGCGTAGTCGTAGAGAGCTTTGGCTTGCGCAATGGGCGCGGCCTAGGGAGCTGTTAGCTACTGCAATGACCGGGCGTGCAGGGGGCGCCACGCATACCTCTTCGACGTAGTTGTTCGGGATCAAGCCCTCCGGCTCTTCCTCGTCCTCCTCGGAGCCCTTCTTCTTCGCCTTCCACCAGTCGTCGTCGCTCGATTTCTCCAGCACCATCAGCAGATCACCCTCTGCCAAGGCGATCTCGTTGTCGCTCTGGGGCACATAGTCGTATATGGCCCGGTATATGCCCAGAAACACCATTGTGGCGGTCGGCGGGCGAACAGCGAGCGAGAAGAGGTCGTGTATTACGGGAGACGCGGGTACGCAATGCTATGCATAAGCTTGGGTTTAGGCGGCGGCCGACGGGGGCGCGAGCGCGAGTGTGCTGTCGAGGGGCTGGCGCGAGGCGGCCGTCGTTGCCCACCAGCAGCTCGGGGGCGCGATGCTCGAGGGAGAGCAAGAGGGGAGCTTGCGGGGTGGATGGTCGGATGGGGAGAGGTGCGAGGGTATCCGCTGCAATGCTGCTATGTATGACCAGGTGAGACAGACGGTGTTCGTGCTCACAGTGCATCGACGCTCAGACCCAATGCGCGTAGCTAGGCCTGGGTTGGCGTGGCGGCGTCGGTACGTACCTTTCTCCAACATCGACGCCCGCCGTGCCTGCATCCGCTCGTCTTAACACCACATGGTTCTGTCACGAGCATCGTCACTCTCTGGAACCGCCTCAAAGCGTGAAAGTGCCAAAGCCCTAGTATAGGCTGTGGGTTGGTGCCATCGTCAGCCAGACCGGGCGCGCAGTACTATGCAACTCCACTTCAGAGCGTTGAAAATTGACTTTGCGCGGCCGCTGTACCGCCACTGTACCAGGCCGTTTGGCTTCATCCCGTCTCTCCATAGTAGTCTGTACACTTTTGCTACGTATTGGGTCCATGAAGGTCCTGAGGATGGGCTAGTCACCCCGGCTTCGCACCTCGGCCGGAACGATCTGCACCACCGAGTGCGACCCTCACAGCCGGTACCGCTACGTAGCTAGACCACTCCCCACTTCCATACGTGACTATGACTCCTCCACCCCAATCCCAATTCCACAATGTCCAAGGCACCCGCAACGCAAGACTCGGAAGAGCTCGTCTCAGACGAAGCCGCCAGTTTACAAGAACCGCAGGACGAGCGAGATGACATCAAGGAAGCACGGGAGCGAAAGATACGCCTAAAGGTTGATTTCAGGTTGTGCAGTATCGCTGGCATCTTGTGCTCCTTGAATCTGCTGGATAGTGGGGTCATCTCGAGCGCTTCGGTAACCACGATGCTGGCGGATCTGCATCTCGATCAAGGCAACCGATATTCAGTCTCCATCTTCATCTTCACAATCGCTTCCATCGCCTTTCAGTTGCCGTCCACAATCGCTGTTCGGACCTTCGGCCCTAGGATATGGTTCTCCTTCATCACCTTCTGCTTTGGGATTATCACGCTGTGCACCGCATTCGTGCAGACCTGGCGGCAGATGATTGCGATGAGAATCCTGCTGGGTATCGCGATGAGCGGGGTCTATCCGGGTTTAACGTATCTGGTCTCAACATGGTATACACGGAAGGAGCAACAGCTACGATTTGCACTTTTGCAGAGCGGTGAAGTTACCGTCCTGGCGACGGGCAGCATTGTTAACTTCGGGCTGAACCAATTGAACGGCAAATCCGGACTCAAGGGATGGCAGTGGATGTTCGTGGTACAGGGAACCATCACAGCCTTCCTCGGCATCATCACTTTTTGGTGGATGGTCGATTTCCCAGAGAATGCGCACCAAAGCTTCAAATTCCTCACCAAGGAAGAAGCACAAATCGCTGCAGGTCGCATCGAGAAAGACAGAGGCGACGTGGAGCCCGAGCCCTTCTCGTGGAAGAAAGTCCTCGTCCACGCTGCCGACCCGAAGGTCTACGGCTTCTGTACACTCTACTTCCTACAAAACCTCGTTTCAACATCGCTCTCTTACTTCCTCCCCATCATCCTGCAAAGCGGCATGGGTTTCTCCACCAATTCCGCAATCCTACTCTCAGCACCACCATACTACTACGCTGTGATTCCCGCCATCCTATCCTCCCTCGTCGGCGATAAGTACCAGCTCCGAGGCCCGATCATCATCTTCAACTCGGTCTGTCTTATTATCGGCTTTTGCATGCTCGGGTTCTCGGATCAGGTCACTGTGCGTTATGTGGGAACTTATCTCGCCACGGGTGCCTATGTAGCGAATTGGGCGGGCATGGCAACGTACCAAGCCAACAACATTGTCGGGCAATGGAAGAGGGTATTTACGGCTGCGGCAATCACGGCGTGCAATGGTGCTGGAGGCATCGCAGGCAGTTTCATTGTGCGGCAGCAGGAGGCCCCGCGGTATATGACGGCAATATGGGTCTCAATCGGGTAAGCATCTAGTCCCGATAGACTTCATGAGTGAGAGCTGACAAGAAAATAGGTCTCACATTCTAATCATCGGATGCATCGCCGCTTTCTCTGTGTATTTTTACATGGCGAACCAACGGCAAAGGAAGGGCAAGAAAGTCATCGAGGGAACCGAAGGGTTCCGATTCACATACTGAGTCCGAAGCAGGGCGGGATACCTCAACATCAAAGAAAGGTCATGATGGCGTCTCTAATCGGACCTACGCGACCGGATCGTCCACCACCTCCCCACTAACACTCACCATCAATGAAAAATAACCTGCACCTCATGCCCCTCCTGCCTCTTAATCCTCGTATGCACATACTTCACCTTCTGCTCCGTCGACCCCATCGCCGCCCACTTCAACACACTCTCCGAAACATGCAGCCTTTTAACAGCCGGCAGTACCATACTGATGGTTCGCCTCCCGAGCCGCTCTCTAAACAACATACCCACAAATGTGAACTCAGCAACGCCAACATCCTTGACCGCCTAGAGCTGGGCTGGCGTTAAGCTGTCGGCCCACTTGCGCATCATGTCGATATCCGTAGATTGGGAGTCGTTGTCGAAGGAAAAGGTGTTGAGGGTGTACCCGCGTGTCGATGTTTCCGAGTAGATTTGCCGGCATACTTCGGGGAGGTGGAAGGCGGATGGGACTCGGTGCGTGCCTTCGTAGGCAAGGCCGCGGAGCGGGGGTGGGTTTGTCCCTAGAAATTTATGCATAAGGTATGGAGTGTCCCATGTGATTTCGACTTTGTAGCCGCCCATTGCGAGGTTCCAGATCTCATTGCGAATATCGGGGGGTAGGCGTAAGAGCGGGGACTCGTTGGCATTGCGCTCGACACTACCACGTCAGTCATGCGACGATGGCCTTGCGCAGAATGAAAATCTCACACTTGTACCAAATGCTTCGGTGTCGTGTATACATTGAAGATGCCCGTGATATCGCCACAAAGAATGAACTCCTGCCTCTCCTCGACTGGCGATAGCGGAATCCGCCCTAGCGCTTTGCTGTTGTGCACGGAGTTGCTCGTCATCGACCTGCTAGGCCTGGAGGGCACACGCGCTGGCCTCAGGGCGCCCAGAGTCATGTCGTTCGGCATAGTCTTTTCCCTGCGCAGGTCCATTGCGGGGTATAAATTTTGTAACGAAGCTGAGAAGAGAAGACGGAAGGAGGGAGGGTAGGACCGAGGAGAGAAAACGGAAAGATGATAGGAAGGGAGAACTCGAACAATTCTTATGGTCTACCGTTAGTACGGCGTCTTGTCTGAGGTGATGGACTTGCGAGAGGATAAGGGATTCGTGCAATCAGATCTGTGCGTGCAAGCATGTATTGTCTTCGTGATTTTATCGGCCGGAATCTTGTGCCGTACACTTGGTACACGTCATGGTTCGAGATGAGGAAGAGACGGGAAGGAACGACGTCTGGAAATTAGGACTATTATCGACCCAATGGGTAAAGTAAGAGCACCCAGGAACTTAGGAACAACAAGAAAGATCCAAGATAACATAAAGACTAGACTGTGTTTTCTATGGTGTCGGAAAGGGGAGACATCTGCCTTGACTCGAATTTCATTGCCCGAACTTTTCGAGAGAGGCTTGAGTCCTCGAAGAGTTCCCGCAGAGGAAAATCGAGGGTTCTTGAACGAGGAGATGATTACCGACCAGAAAGAGCCAAAACGTCTAGAAGGTAGGTCGTGCAAAGGAGGAAAGAAGCGTAGTGTGAGCCCATCCGACGCTCTATATCCAGTTCAGCCCGCCTGATCGGTCACCCAGCTTTCATGCCGATAGCCATCGGCTTCATAGCCAAGCTTCCTGATGTCGAAAATGTAATCAGTAGGGCAAATTTCCCATTGCATCGGGGTGGTTTGCTTTTTTCCTTTAAAAATATCTAAGTGCGAACTCATGCGAGAGGTTGAACTGATTCACAAGAGACATACCACAAGCACTGAACGATGCTAGTTCTCCGCACTTAGTCGAGGATGAGCTGGATGTCGGGGTGCTCTTGTCGCATGAGCTCGCTTGGAACATTCTCCACATACTCATCTCTTTCGAGCGGGTCGACAAACGCGAATTCAAAAATGGGGTGATAGACTCGCTTGATAGAAGGAAGCACGGCCTTCATCGACGTCACAACATCCACGATGTCTCTTTCGCCTCGAGTAGCTGGAAGGGCATCAAACTGGACATCTGTGATCGCGTTGATGTGAGCTGGGACGCGTTTCTGCGTCCACACTCGGAGCATATCGCACAAACGCACGAATCTGCCGGCGAAGTCGTCCTGATTCCACATGAAAGTATTCAGTGCGTATCCGAGTGTGGCAGTTTCAGAGTATAGCTGCCGGCAGACTTCGGGTAGATGGAATGCGGAGGGACGCTTTTGTTTGACTCCGGACAACTTTCCGCAGTAGGCACTTCCATGATGTTTAGGGTATCTGGCTTGCACAGGTATCTCACTATGTTTTATGATGACGAGGTTTCCGCCCATCGCAAATTTGCAGATTATCTCCCGAATCTCGACGGGTAGGCGCAAGAGCGGTGACTCCTTCGCATTGCGCTTGACGCTGAGATAATGTTAGTTGTTCATATCAATCCACGACTAACTTAGTGAGCACTTACACCTCGACCAGATGCTCGGGCGTCTTGGCCATACTGACAAGCCCATTCTCAAGCATCACGACCTTGGGTGTCTCTTCGACCGGTGGCGATGTGGTTTGCTTTGGCGCTTTGCCACTGCTGACATTGGTCGGCTTTGGTTCCAGTACCTTCGAGGTTTCGGAAGTCGGCAGGGTCGAATTCTTGCCGGGGGGCATGGCGGCGGGTTGGACCGGTTGATCGGATTCGAGTGGAGCGGAGTGGAGAAGAGAGGCGGACATTGTCGGTTGACGGAGGAGAGCTCGTGCAAGCGCTTGTCGTCTACCTTGTGTACTGCGACTGCGCGCGAAGAAAAATGAAGGTTGGAAAGAAACGGGGACGAGGAATTAATGCGGGGTAGTTCAAGGAAACAGGGTGAGAGGTAAAGGTGAAGGCAGAAGGCAGGTTGACAGCTTTTGTATGAGCGTCAAGTGCAGGACTGACAAAACACGTTCGCCAATGCGGAACAATCTGACATAAAGAAAATGAAGGGTGAATGGACGACTTTGAAAGGAAAATGCCTCGGTTCGATAGGCTGTACGTGCTCCGAGTGAAGTGAGGCCTAGTGCCAATGGCGGCTGTACAAAGCATCTTCCTCGAACGATGTGTTTGTTTGTTCGAGTATCATGTAATTCTTTGAGTTGTTCGCGCCGCCACTTGGACACAGTTCCTTCCAGGTGCTCGAGCCGTAGGCAGTCAGCGTACTCTGTTACTATTGGCACTAAAGACCTTCTAGCCAGCGAAGATGCAAGCGATGCAGGCAACAAAGCACAAGCATCGTGGTGGTGCGTTCATTGCAGCCATCACCCTAACGCTCCCAAGTCGAAGTCGAGTCCCAGGCTCCCGGAACAGCAAGGCAAGGAAACAGTAGCGTGACTTTATGTATTCGTCGCAAGAGTTAGATACTACACAGGATGCTATTTGCCAATTGCATATATACCTCCCATCCAAGATAAGCTCGGTCCCATTAATAGGACCAGAGTGTCCATCTGTGATCCACCACACACCATGTCCATATCAAGGACAAGTTGCGGCCAAAGCAGTACTACAATCTGCTAAGCGAACCAAAAATGTTCAACCACCCACCCAAGCGGAGCGATTTGCCCCGCCATATGAAATTGGACGAGAAACTATCCACTAAACAGTAAAATTTGAGCAAGTCCTTTGATAACGCCAGAAGATGTCGCTGAGCCGGAGGTAAAGAGAGAGAAGCGCTGCTGTACCGCGCCGGAAGAAAACGGTGGAGGGGGAATCTTGGAGTCGTGAGGGCGTGAGAGCTATGATACTGAGGGTGTCATATGATGTCCAGCAATGTCCGCACGTGGCGGAAGATCCGTTATTTACTATCGGTTACCAGCTTCAAGCTGACCTGGTGTGGGTTGCGGGTTGGTGGTGTTGTCAACGTCAGCATTCGCAGCGCGGTTGCGGCTGAGCCAGGAGGGAGCGGCGAGCCGCGACCGCCATGCAGAGGGCTGCTGAGTCTGGACCTCTGGTGTTGTGGCGATTGTGGCAGACGTATCCGGTGTGGTTGTAGCACGCTCCCGCCGGCCTGGACGGAAGAAACTACCGAAGCCAAACGCAGCATTTCCGGTGCGCTCATCGGTATTGCCCCCGTGTCGATCAACATTCGAAATGACGACGACACGAGATCGTGAGAAGGGGTTGCCTTGGCCCCGATAAGCACCTTCGCGATAAGCAGCGGTAGGAGATGTAAGAGACCTGAGACCAGTAGTGTTGGAACGACGACCGGAAGAGGGTTGATCTGCATTTTCCCCCTCAGGGCGAGGCTTCGGGACGTAGTAGTCGGCCTTGCAAAGTGGACAGCAAGCACGTCGACTCGTGAGCCATGGATCAACACAGCTTGCGTGAAAGGCATGACCGCACGTCAAGCCTCTCACATCGTCGGCATCCTCTAATGTATCCAAGCAGATGGCACATGTGTCACCAGGCTCGGCCAACATCTCGGGCGCGGTGGCTGTGCGAATTGGATCGTCATCGTCCGAATCGTCGCCATCATGGTCGGAACCTTGGGTAGTCTCCTTGGCCGGAGCATAATGCGATGCAGCAGTCTCCGTCTGGGTAAGCTCGACATGCTTTTCACCCGCATCTTTCTTGTCCGCCTCGACATCCTTGTCTTTCCGTGCAGATAAGCTGGTTCGTGGAGAAGTGACTTGAACAGGTGGTGGGATCCCTGCATGCTCATCGCGGGCCATGGAAAGGGCAGTGTTGGGTCTTGGGCTGCTGGAAGCGCCGTCATCTCGGACGGGATCCGCAATGGCCTCGACATCCTTGATGCTGTTGGCTCTGCTTTGCGGTGCGGTAGCAATACCTCCTGCTGCTGGTAGTCCTTCTGTTTCTCGGCTTGCCTTCCATTGCTTGTACTTGGTGAGAGGAAAACGTTCATTGACATCGTCCATTGTCATCAACTTCTTTTCTCTCCTCCTCCGGTGCGGCCGGGGCATAGCCGTGAGGTCGATGGGCTCTCCATCTGCAGCGGCGCGGGCTGCGCGGTTGCGTTGGTTGTAGCGGAAGCAGTACTTGACACCGACGATGATCCTAAAAAGCACAGCATGTCAGACTGATCAAGCGCCCGAGGTGGCACGACGCAAACATACCAGAGATTGGTAAAGACAACACCAAAACCCAAGGCCACGAAGAAGAGCAACGGCGAACTCGTCGGCCCACCGCCTCCTCCGCCTCCTCCGCCCTGCCCGCCGGTGGGCGAGGGCGAGGCTGTCGCAGTCGTGGCAGACATTATAATCGACGAATTCCCATGCGTGTACCACAATTGGCGGTATGTGCTGGCTCGAACGAGTGCTTCTTGTCGCGGTATTTACGGCGACAACAGCAAGAGTCGATTCCGGATGCGGATGCGGATGCGGGCGCAGGCAGCGTGCTTCGTCTTACGCGGCACCGACGACGAGGTTGCGGGTGGAGAGCGGGTCGATTACGGACCAACTCAAACGGCGGTTGCAGGTGGGCTGTGCCTGTCTCGACGTACTTTCACGTGGGCGAAGACTGTGTGCGACGACCGCGTGTCGAGGGCCGTGGTGAATGGTGACGGTGAGATAGCGGCTGGGGGCGACAGATCAGCCGGCAGCCGGGGTCGCGCGGGAGAGCGCTGGGCCTGTGAGATGTCGAGCGGCGACAATAAAATGGAATCAGTGGAAAAGCACGAGCGCGGTGCTGGCCATTCCCTCCGACTGGGTGTCGGCGTGTGGTTGATGGTCGGGTCGGGCTGCTCGCGGTGTTGCGGCTGCGGCTGCTGACAGTAGTGCTGGCAGAGAACAGGATGCTGCAGCAACAAAGCGAAGAGGGAGGAACGCTCGCTTCGGCGCCAGCCCAAATTGGGTGTGGCTGCGGCGATCGAGTGACAATTCACGCAGACGCCGGATATATGCCCGCCCGGACGCAGTGGTCAGTCGACGTCGTCGTCGATAGGTGGCGAGCGCAGGACGCAGGATCCAGGGCGCGTCAAGCAAGAGTGGGGGGGGGGACAGGAAACAAGAAGCAGGAAGCGTTCACTTAGGCCCCCGCTTGATGTTGAGCGGTGGTGGTGCAGTGGTGCAGAGGTGCAGCGGCGCCGAGTGGAGAGCGTGGAGAGAAAGCTGGGCGCACCCTTCCGCTGTCTCACTGTCTCATGTCTGACCCTGCATGCCCAGCGCCTTCAATCAAAGACGTCGCGGGCTGCCATCACGGACAAAGCGCGGGGTGAAGTCGTCGCTCGATGTGTTGCCCGCGGACGCCTCCTGCAGGACTACGAACGCGCACGCCCGCTCCCGCGCCAGCTCTTCATCACCATATCGTGAGAAAGCCCGTCTCAGCTGTGATCGGCGTCTGGTGGGCTACCCCAGCGCCAAGGGTTCCGTTTGGCGCCAGTCGTCCCAGGCTTCGTCCAGGGCCCACCATATACCACCAGCTAACCAACTACCGGAAGTACCTGCCCCTCCCGCTCTGTGCGTTTTGCAGCACCACCTGACTTCCTTCTGCGTGCCGGCACAACCTCGCGCCCTACTGCACACCCAAGTCCGATTGCGCGAGTCGAATCCCCATCGTCGTCAGCACCCCATCAATCAACCGCCTTGCAGCGTTTGCACTGCCCCAGCCATGGCCGAGTCCGCAGAAGCCAATCCAATCGTCTTCTTCGACATCACGCTAGGAGGTACGCCTACCTGCAGCCTTACAAATCTTTACACCCGCCTACATATGCCCCCGTCCAAATCTGGTCGCGTGCACGTCGGCCCGCCACTGACATGAACCACAGGCGAGAAGCTGGGCCGGATTAAGATGGAACTGTTCAGGGACGTGGTTCCACGCACCGCCGAGAACTTCCGTCAATTCTGCACCGGCGAGACCAAGAACAATCGAGGCCAGCCGCAGGGCTACAAAGCATGTTCGTGACTCTATCCGAGACAACCGGTACAATTACCTCGTCTGGATGAGCTGTGCTGACTGCGCCTTCACATCTAGCCAAGTTCCATCGCATTGTATGTACAATTCTCGGACATTGTCTACCCGATTGGGAATTCATGCTGATCATATAGATCAAAGGTTTCATGATTCAGGGAGGCGACTTCATCAATGGCAATGGCACCGGTTCAAGGACCATCTATGGCACCGAGAAGTTCGCAGACGAGAACTTTAATATTAAGCACGACGCCGCCGGTCTCCTCTCCATGGCGGTAAGTACCATTCGTATCGCTCCGTTCCGGACTTCGTATTGACATGAATCTAGAACAGCGGTACGTGCAATCCGCGTCGGAACTTCCGAGACGGTGCGGCTGCGACTTGGAGCCCAAACGTGTCCATGACAATCCGAGAAGACTGTTACTGACTCTGTACCCTGTAGGTCCAAACACCAACGGCTGCCAGTTCTTCATCATCACCGCCGAGGGCGGCACATCACATCTGAATGGCAAGCATGTCGTCTTTGGCAGAGTCATTGATGGAATGGATGTTGTCAGGAAAATCGAGAATACACGGACGGTTGCTAATCCGGAGGGCAAGCCAGTGCAAGATGTTGCTATCGCGCAGTGCGGTGAAATGTGAGTGCGTGGCTGAGACAGTCCACAGCCCACGAACAAGTACAACGAAGATAGAGATCTGTGTAACAACATATCTGAGAAGAAGCCGTGTGGAACTGGAGATTCACCCCTCTTGTAGAGGCATCTGACCGCGTGGCGAGTATACAAGTCTCTGACGGGACCTCGTACGCTTCGGCCGTAATTATATAGACCACGACCGCGAATCTGTACCAACTGAAAAGCTATCTGAGAGTATCCTGCTCAGACACATTTCAATATTGGACATCTCGTGCCTAGGTAAACGCGACGTCATGTGACTAGGCCCGTGCGCAACGCACACGATCTCCCCGCCAATGGATGTCTTTGCTACCCACTGTATTTTCACCTTTTCACACCTCCACCCCGCCTACACGCAACACCTCTGCTTGTTCTGCTGCCGGTCCGATGTAAACCCAAAGCCCGTAGTCCTTCAACATGGTGTCTCTCGCTTCAACCGGGAGAGTCCCTGGCGTCATCGCCCCAGGCGTCGGCGGCAGCCTTAAGCGCAAGCAGTCCGATGCGATTTACGACAACGATGCCCTCCTATCGAGCCAAAGCAAACGCCGCCGTGTGACCTTCGACCCCGAGGTTGACGTGCGCATGATCGCAGACCCGAACGAGAAGAGCCTGGAGCTGGTGGAGCAAGAGGTCCAGCGTGCTCTCGAGAAGCATGCGACCAGCGACAACATCGCCTATGACGAGATACGGGCATTGTTTACGGAGAAGCCTACCTCCCGACACGCGCCCCTCACTCGCCTTCTCCACAAGTACATCGTTGCCCTCACCAACAATGCGCCCCTTCTCGACCACAGTTGTCGTGGCATGGTCCATGCCATCATCGACTGCAGCTGGATCGCTCGCAACGAGCAATTCGTACGCTCTTACCGACGCTTTTTGAGTTCACTGCTATCAGTACATCCCGGGTTCACATCCACTGTCCTCTCGATGCTTGTCAACATGTTCGTCGAGGCACCTGGGCCGGCTATGCGCCAGCAAGATGATCCTAAGATCCAGAGGGTGCGGATACAATCTCGAATACACGAATGCCTTCGATACGTCCTCCGACAGAATTCGATGAATAGCACACATCTCGCCCACACCATCACGATGGCCTTCCCGTTCTCGACCGACACCTCGAAAGCACACGAGCTGTACATCAAGAATATTCTCAAGCTCACCGAATATTGTCCGGAACTCAAGGGCGAGATATTGTCGCTCATCATGGATAAAGTCGTTAAGATCGACGTGCAACTACAAGTGGACATGGATGATTTGGAGGACGAGATCGAGGAGCGTCTTCTTGAAGATACGGTCGCCGATATTGACGAGGACGACGATGAAAGCGACAACGACTCTGTCTCGAGCGAAGAAAGCCTGGATGCTGAGGAGAGACAGATCAAGGAACTGAAGGATTCCATCACGAAGCTGGACAACATCATGGATCTGCTCTTCTCCCACTATGACTCCGTCTTTGCCACAGGCAATCTTGCTGACATCGACGAAACGTTTGAGAACCTCCTTTCACAATTTGCCAATATCATACTACCCACATACCGCTCCAGACACACCCAATTTCTCCTCTTCCACTTCAGCCAGACCTCACCTGATCTCATGGAACGCTTCGCCGGATGCTGCTCCCACCTCGCCTTCGACCACGGCCGACCTCACATCCTCCGCGTCGCAGCCGCAGCCTACCTCGCATCCTTCATCGCTCGAGGTGCCAACGTCTCGGGGCCAGTCGTTCGCGATGTCTTCGACTTGCTGTGCCACCATCTCGAAAGTGTACGCAAGGCGCACGAGCCTACCTGCAAGGGTCCCGATCTCCGCCGCTACGGCACATACTACGCCGTTTCTCAAGCCCTTCTATACGCCTTCTGCTTCCGATGGCGCGATCTCGTTGTCACGCCCAACGGTCTTCCGCCGACAGACGAAGACATCATCTACCACGAAGGCGACTGGACATGGCACAACGCGGTTCACAGCATCCTCCATCGAAACATCTACTCGAAGCTCAATCCACTCAAGATCTGTGCTCCATCAATCGTGCAGCAATTTGCTCGCATGGCACATCATCTTCACTTCGCCTATGTATTTCCCCTGCTCGAGACGAACAAGCGAGTGCGATTGGCGCGCAGCGTGGGCGGGTATGTGGACGGTGTTGGCGCGAGGGAGACGGCGCTCACGATGAAGAAAGGTGAAGAAGGGTTCTTGCTCGATGCTTATTTCCCTTTTGATCCGTATGCGCTTCCAAGGAGTAAGAGGTGGATGGTGGGTGATTACGTAGAGTGGAAACCTATTCCTGGAATGCCGGTTGAGCGCAACGAAGACGACGAAGATGAAGACGAAGACGAGGATGAAGATGATGATGACAGCGAAGACGACGACAGCGAGATGGAGGCACAGGTCGATGGGGATGAGGAGGCTGACTTGGATGATACTGGCACGGATGATGCGAGCTCTTAGCGGGCGCTTTGCTTTTTTTTATTCTCTCTTTCTGTCTTGCATTGCGGGGCGCTGGGAAAAGTACAGCATATACCGGATTTGGGATACCGAAGGCGCTTTCTTACCGCGTTTCTGGGTGTATTGGCCCAGGGTTTCTTCATGACGATAATGATGAACTCGATTAGGATAGGATAGCGGGATATAGGATATCAACATGTCGATGATCAGTCTATATGACGGAGTACTTTCACACTATTGCACATGCACATGAATCCACCATGAGGAACTTGAGTATTACGGTCGTCAATGGACCTGCTGTATCTCTTTGTACGAATGCCGACCCCGACATTACTCTTCTCCTGAAAAGACCAAGTAATACATCGCAAAGAGGTATCCCATCCAGTCATTCCAAACGCCGGAAGTCATAATAGACCCGCATCCACCAAAAAACAACACCCTCGCCATGCAAGATAGCAATACACCGCATACCCCTCCCAAACTCCATGATAACCATATTCGCCAAGCAACGCACGTGGTGCACGCAACAAACAATCTAGCAATATGGACAGGAAGAAAAGACAGATACCTACATTACTACCTCGCCGCCCTAACCGTCCCCTGCAAATCCCCATCCCCACCAGCACCACCCTCCTCGGGAAACCCCTCCAACGGCGGCCTGACGTCCTCCAACTTCATAGCCTTCAACAGATCGCGACTCGCCCGCAATCCATCCCTCAGCTCAACACTACTTTTCCACAACGCGTTCTGCAGCAGCAACGGATCCGTATCCACCCCCAACATAGCCTCCACCCCCGGTCCCTTCGGAATGGGAAAATCAACAAGCGGTTTCCCATTCGGACCGACTGAGACGCGAAGAGGACGTGGATAGTCATCGTACGTGGCGTCGGTGGTATACGCATCGTCTGTGTCGGAGGAACGGGGGTCTTCGTCTCGACTATCTGTGCGGCGGGGGCGGAGGGCGTAGCGAGTCCGACTGAGGGCTAATTTTTCGAGGTTGTCCCATGCTTCGTCGATATCGGAGTCGACTGATGCGTCGGTGGATACGCTCAAGGGAGGAGACTCGTCGCTTCCGACGGCGTAGGCGGCAGAATGCGACCAGCCGTCCCAGATGAGCTGTTGTGAGCGCTGGTTTGCACGGTGGTAGGCGTTGTGTGGTGGAGGCTTGACTTGCACTTGCATTTGGGAGACTGAGGAGACGCCGCGAGCGTGCATGCTTGGATGGTGTGGATCCTGGTTTGTGGGGTGGCCTTGCTCGTCGTATTGCTGCGGGGTGAGCAGGCCAGTTATCGGGTGATTAGGCTCGGATTGAGACTTCATGTGGTAAGAGGCGCGGTTGTTGTTTTGGGAGAGGTGCACTTGATCTTCGAGGCTGAAGGGGTTCTCGTTTAGTTGTTCCATTCCGGCCGTGTATGTCGCGGTGGAGCCTGAGTCCGAGGTGGATGGTCGGACGTCATCCATCATTGCTATATCCAGGTCGATCATCGACATTCTTTGAGGAGACGCCGGTGCGGAGCTGATGATGGTAGGGTAGTCATCAAACGCGCCGCCTGGAGGCTCAGTGGTCGCATGTCTCAAGCTCGGCCTGAAGCCGGGCCCAAGGGTAGGTGAAGACGCGACGTTCGGACCCTGGTCCGAGGAACTTCCTTCTTCATCCTCTTCTTCAACCGGCGAACGCATGGGAAAGACAAAGTCCCGCGTTTTGCGGTTGTCCTCTAGCGGCGGGGCCGCCGTTGCCGCAGGGAATGTCCAGTCCTTGGTCTCGCGACGTGAATTTCTCTGGTTCTGATTGTTTGCTTCCGCCATAGCCGCACTAAAAGTCCACTCTCTCGTCGCTCTGTTCTGCTTGGGCGCGGTAGGAGGGAACTTGAAGTCCTGTGTCTTCCGATTAGACGGTTCTTCAACCATGCTAGGGAATTTCCAGTCCCGTGTAGCTCGATTCTGATTCTCATTACTAGACGGGAATTTCCAGTCTCGTGTTGCTCGGTTTTGGTTCTCATTGGCCATGGGAAATGTCCAGTCTTGTGTCTTCCGATTTGCCTGGTCATTCGACGTAGGGAAAGTCCATTCTCGTGTAGCTCGTTTGGTGTATTGGTCATCCTCATCAAAGCTATCCCGCTCCTCGTCCTCTATTTGCATCTCACGGATAAGCTTCTGTACGCGGTTGGCCTTAAGAGTCGGGACCTCGCCTAAATCAATACTGGGTACGTCAACGATAATAGGGGCCGCAAAGTCCAGATCGATGACCGTCTCTCGATTTGGCGCACCAGGATTGAAGTCGCGAAGAATAAGATCCGAAGGTGGTCGACCGTTTCCACCACTGTCCAACATACTGTATCGGTAAGGAGTCAGGCTCTGATCGAAAAGTCGGTTCAAGCGGCTGCCTGCGCGGTTGATGGCCTCCTCCTTGATAGATGCCTGCAGCTTCGCAAAGCGGTCTTCGTCGTCTGGCGGGGGGTTTATGCCCATGAATGGTTGGCCAGGCGCAGTAAAAGGATCGGGGAATGCCCTAGATAGTCGATTCCCGAACTCGTCGCTAGTGCTGAATGTCCAGTCGTCGTCCTCCTCCTCGTCTTCCGGCGCTAGCGGATCCGGCGCTTGAGCGCCATATGGGTTGAATAGCGACGCGCGGGCACCACCTTCGTGCTCCCACTTGTAGTAGTCCTCGACGAGCTTGACGAGCATAACGGTGGGATACATTTTTACTGAATTCGAGAGGAAAGGATGCTCAAGGATTTCGTCCGCGTTGGGTCGGTCCCGTGGATCCGTTTGGAAGACGAAAGCAAGGAAGTCTTTGAGCTCTTGGGAGTGCCTGTCGCCTTCCAAAACAGGAACACCGCTGTTGGGCAGATCGAATGGGAGTACCCTGTGGAAAGGCGGGAAACCGGAGGCCATCTCATAGATTGTGCACCCATACGCCCAAATATCGACTTCCGAAGCGTAAAGAATCTTTTGTGGTTCCATCCTACTCTGTGGGTTGGCGTCTTTGACCCATTCTTGCTGAAGCTCTGGTGCCATCCAGTTGGGCGTACCCACAATCGTTGATCGCTTGTTGACTGCAGGCTCCAGAGTACCGGAGACGCCAAAGTCGCACAACTGCACGCGGCCGTCCTCAAGGATCAGAATATTGTTACCTGCGGGGATTAATATGCGCATGATGGCGGGAAGGTTTGGAAATCACGTACACTTTAGGTCTCTGTGTATAACACCCGCCTCGTGGGTGTACTTCAGCCCTAGCGCCAGCTCACGCGCAATTGGGATGATAAACTTCTCTTCCAGACCAAATGGCTCCCTGATCATGCACGGCTTCATCAGCGTAGCCACGCTGCCACCACTAGCGTATTCACTGACAATCCACAGCTCGTTGTGCACCGATCGAGCTTCCTCGATGATGTTTACATATGGTCGCGCCTTGCTGTCCCGCAGCTGCTGAAGGATGTCGATCTCCTTGAGCGTCTCGGACAGATTCTTCGACGTCATTTCCTCATAATCGACCCTATCGATGTCGATGATCTTGATGGCGACCAAACCGCCGGTTTTGCGGTTGAGGCCCTTAAAGACGCGTCCGTATGAGCCCTTACCGATCAGCTCGTAGAAATCGTATGGCGGCGGCTCCTCGCCACTGCGCTTGGCTCTCTCGGCAACCAGGTCCTCCATCTCCTTCGCCTGCTGCAAGGCGCGGGCCTTGGTGCCGGCCACCGGCGGCTGCAATCGTGCCGGCTCCATTTTCCCGAGCTTTTCCAAGATGTCCAGTGCACCTAGTGTGCTGATGGCCTGCTCAAGCTCAAATGGCGACTCTAGTATGCCGGTAAGAGGTGTCTCGTGCCCACTACAATGCGGCTCCTCGGCCTTTGCGATTGGGATTGGTGGCGGCGCGCGCGTTGGTGGGGGAAGCCAGGACTTTGCGGGATCGGATACGGAATGTGTGTGGTGAGGGCGGGGGGTTGCGGTACCACGGAGACTGCCGCCGGGGCTCGAGCTCGTGGAGGAAACAACGAAGATGGACGGCGGGGGAGATACCTCTCCAAGATCGGTGCAGGACGCAGGCGGAACGACGGGATTGCGAGGATAAGGGATAGGTCGCGATATCAAGGCTTTCTCAATCGACTTGCGGGGGGTCTTCTTGTTCTTGACTGTGGCTGTTAGCTTGCTCATTGAAAAGCCACGCTTTGGTCGCGCGCGCAGTGGGGCATCCGGCGGCGCGGCCACGTACTCCGCGCCACCAGATTGTAAGTCTGCGTCGAGGTGTTCGAGGTCGCCAACACTTGTTTTGGAGCGCTTGAGCTTGTTCATGGCGTTGCGAATGGCCGCATATGGCGCAGACTTGACTTGACTTGACTCGACTCGATCCAACTTGTTGCAGCTGTTGAGGGTGGAGATAAACAAAAAGGGTCTACTTACAGCTGTGCGCGTGAGCTTGAGGCTGCCTCTAGCGTCATCTGAGGTGAAGGAGGCTCATGGTTGCTGGGCCGTTGTCGGTGTGAAGCCGAGTTTGCACTCCAACGCGGTCCACTCGTACACTTCCGCGTCCAAACGCTCGAAGCGGAACATGAAACACGGAAATAGTAAACAAACACTGTTCTAACCGAAGAAGTGAAAAGACATGAAAGAGTGAAGGTTGCTAGAGTACGACGTGGTCGCCGGTTGATGAGGTGGGATGCGAGACACAAGCTCCAGGGTCCATCCGACCGGAGATCGGCTGAACCTTTCACCGCTGCATTGCTCTCCATGCAGCTAGACTATCCAACCCACCAGCCACCGATGAGATCATGACGCCACAGCGCATCATGAGCAACCGTTGGATCTGGATTCTGGATTCAGAGCCCAAGTCCATAGTTTCTCAACGACACTTGACACATCACGACATACTTTACAAAATGCCTCCCAAAGCTCAAACCAAGAAGCCGCTTCCCAAAGCGACAGCTGTCAAGCCACTTCCAAAGACACAACCCGCGAAGCCACTTCCAAAGACACAACCCGCGAAGCCGCTCCCCAGAACACAACCGACCAAGGCTCTTCCCAAAGCACAACCTCCAAAGAAGCAGCCACAACCACCGCAGCAACAATCCTGGATTACACGCACCACCAGCGCCGCGGCATCCGGCATCTCCCGCACTACCACCGCTGCAGCTTCCGGCATTGCTAACGCTGCTGGTGCCGTGGTCTCGGCGGCAGGCAATGGAGTAGCGGGTGCCGGCAGAGGTGCTGGCTCAAGGTATGCAATGTATAACTTCCAAGACATTGGCTGGTCTTATTAATTGCGGTTAGTCTCGCCAATACGTCGCGCACCTGGGGCGACGCAGTGCGTGAATACGGTAACTCGATTAAAGACGTGACTGGCGCAACCGGTGCGCGAGCTACCACCGGAGGGAATCCGCTGGGCCTTCAAAGTAGCGGGGGTGGAGCCAAGGCTATCATGTCATCGAGGCCAGGCCAGGGAAGTGGCAAGAGCAGCGGGAGCGCGGGAAATCCGTTGGGCTTGTAGCGTGGTGTACTCTTGGGTAGGACGAAGGCTGCAGATTGAAGGCGTAACTGGATACATACATGGGACGGATGAAAATCGGCGTCAAGGAGTCTGAACACATTTCGTGAATCGTTTCGTTATTAGGAACAAGAGTAAAGTTGGGTATCTCGAGAACTATGGTACATGTATAGTACGTGTATGGAACAGGGTGGATGATGTTCGAACAAAATGGAAATCCAGAGTCGTTACCACCATTGCATCCTCGCAAACGCTCATCATATGCTTTCTGGAACCAATGCGCCAGGTATGTGCCGCCACAAGAAAACGCCATTCAAATGCCGCTGTGTTTACGCAACTGTGAAAGAGTCCATGTCTCCTGTAGACATGTCTGGAACGCCCACCTCTTTCTTAGCATCGGCAATCATTGCTTCCACAGTGTCGGGAGGGTATGACCGCTTCATGACCACACGAACGAATTCTGACAGAAGGTTGAGCCCAAAGTCGCCAAGCTGCTCATCGCTCATGCTATCAAAACTGTCTTCAGTCAGACCCGCCCGCTCCAATCTTCTTTCCATGAGAATATAGTAGACCCGACTGAGTTTCTCAAGGATGTTTTTGTAGTTCTTGCTGTGGTGATACTGTGATCGCACAGACTCCGTCTCGCTGTGCATATCATTCCAGGCGGCTTGGTTTTGTAATATGGCTGCCGATTTGTCAGATGGGAAGATGGAGAAGGTGCGTGCGACATGTAAAGCGACAAGAGAGCCTGCTAAATCTTGTGTGTAGCTGAAGCAGTGCATCATCAAGCTCGTTATAGCCCCGTGGTTGGCTGCTGCTAGACCCATGCGGAATTGCTCAACGTCGCGTCGGCTGCGACAGCGAGTCCACCAAAGAGCTGTTTCCGCTAGAAGTTCGCGCGGCGTAGGAAGACCCGGGTCGTCGCGAGACGCATGATCGCCAAGTGCAATGCGAAGTGTCTTCCATAGGCAGCGTATGCTAGCCCCGTCGGGAAAGACGCCCGGTGTTCCTTCGGGGACATGGGTCAGAGACTTGTACGTCTTCCAGGCTTCGCTGTATTTTCCTTTACGGCAGTAGTTGTCCATGATGACATTCATGAATGCAGCGTTGGGTTGGACGTCGGTCGCTTGCAATTGTCGTGTGAGGTAATCGACATGCTCCCATTGAAGATTGGTAGCGTGGTGTTGCATGATGAGGGCAAAGGTGGTGATGTTAGCTTTTGGAACCTTCCTCGCGGCCTCGCTGTCAAGTACAGTCTCGGCAATCACATTCGCTTTTTTGGCAATAATCTCGGGAGCTGGTTCGCTGGGGAGTTTCTTCGATGATGCCTTCCTGGCTTCCTCGATCATGCGCCAGCCAATGTTCTCTGCCTTTAAAACGCGTGGTTCATCCTTCGTCCGGAAAAGAGCCTTGAGAAGGAGGTTGAAATGCACTGTATCTGGTTGATAGCCTCGACTGAACATCATGTCCAGTATCTGCGCAGCCGCTTCTGGTGCCCTTCTGACGACTGCAGATTTCATCCAATCGCCAAAGACGTGAGAATGGTAGGGCTGTGGCAGAATGGACAGCACTTGAAGGGCGATCCCGGTCATCTTTTCAATGTCGGTACCTAGGCGATATAGCATGTTCAGTCGCTTGAGAACTTCCTCGATTTGCTCTGGAGAGAAAGCGGTCGCGAGGTGGCCGTCTTTAACCATATCGCGAAAGACTTGCTTACTGTAGCGTAGATGTCGCGCCTGTAAGAAACCGACAAAGCAAGCGTCGTAGTGCTCTAATGTCATGTTGCTACCAAGCTGCTCTTTAAGTTCGAGGTAAATCGTCTTGGCCGTGTCGTGATGCGTCGCAGATTTAAGCTCGGTGTGAGCGCGAAAGACAGACACCATCACAGATGTGTTCCAGGTCGGATACAGGTCAAGAAATTTGCCCATGATGTCTCGCGCTCGATCGGGTTGTCTAGCGAGAGCATACAGCTTCGCTCCCAGTTCAAGGTGCTCAGGCTTGTAATCGTGTCGCGATGCAGTATTTGCCGCAGTATTTGCCCAGTTGTGATCCTTCTCCCAAGCGCTTAAAGCCTCTTCTTCTCTCCCGGCGGAAAAGAGACTCTCCAGATATGCGATTCTTTGCCCCACCGTGGCCGTTTTGCCTACGGAGTCCATATCGCGATACAGCATCTCTAGGCGGGATTGACGCGATGGATCCTGCTCATCGCCCTTCACTTGTGTATCCCAAAGCACATCCCACGCCCTCTCTGGCATCAAAGAGGGTAGTATAGGAATGTGCTTCTTCGCTGAAGCGTACGCTCTCCATAGCGGAAACTGAAGATGGAGCTGGTCGCTCTGTTGGACACCAGCCCGTAACCGGAAGTTCAGCCGCCTAATGAAAGGACTCTGCTCAACGTTCCCTGGTTGATGGATGATCGCCACCGTTTGTTCATCCCGCAGCTTTTGGCGCTCGAGCTGACGCGGATCGTTTGCCAAGGCAATTGGAGTGTCATTTTCGCGCTTCTTTACGAGTTCTTGTGGGAGCAGCAGCGAGTGCTTCGTAGGGTCCCATACTTTGTGATAGGAGGGGGTCGGCGTCGGGAACGTAGTTAGGAAGCGTGCGTGTAGAGGACGTAGGGGGCGATGAAGGCTGCTGGATCTGAGCGCGAGTAGCATCAGGATATACACGAGTCTCGATTGGTGTCCAGTGCGGTATTTTTCCCCGCAAGTCGGAAGGCCATTTGCAAACCGAGGGCTAAATCGATAAGAATACGGAACGAGAGAGGCTATGTTGTCTGAATAGTTCTGAATTTCGGCTCGGAACAATTAGCGCGTCCGACGGAAGCCACAGTTCCACGTGATTCCGCGATAAGCTTTTCAAATGTCTTAGCATTGATGGATCGGCGCCTACTCTCTTGACACCTCGACAACAACCTCAGTTGCTTGCAAGCTTTCCGGCTGCGGAGAGTTCCGCTCGGATAGCACTCGCTGCAAGTACTATATCACTTCCTCTCCAAACCCAGGACTCGGCCTCCGACTTAACCAGGTTCCTGTCACCTTCTCGCAATGGCATTACTCCCTTTTTAGGCATGGCCATGCAACCTTGGAATCTAGAAGAATATCCGCATTCTAGCGAGGCCAATAAGCGCACACGCATGAATCGCCTCGCGCGCCTTCGCCACGTCGCTGACCTAGCCGAGGACGACGGGCGTAACTGAAAACAGTGGGCATAGCTGAGGACGGCAGATGTAGTTGAAGACAGCAGGCATAGTTGAAGACAGCGGGCGTAGCTGAGGATAGTGGGCGTAGCTGACGACCGCGGGCGAATCAGAGATACAATGTTACCGCTGCGAACTAAAAAAGAAGTTGGATAAGAACTGGGTTTCCCTTTCCCTAGCAGACAGCTCGACATCATTCCCTTCTGATATCACCAATCATCGTCCTCTAGCACCCTGGTCTATCTACTTTCCATGCATCTCCAGTCCTCACAAAGACCAGGATCCAGGTAGGCCAGCGCTTCACCATCAACCTCTGGTCCGGCAAGCCGGTGACAATCGAGTACAAGGACTGGGGCAACAAGGAACTGCAGTATCTTCCCTTCATCCCCCAAAAATGCTGCTCGATGGTACCATAGGGACGGCGTGTTAGATGATGTAATCATATATAGTCTGCAAGCGAGCATAACGAGTGGTTTGGGCAAAATTATGGAGCTGGTAAGTCCTCCTTCTCTACTGTCTACTCGAGGTTAGTGGCTAACATAAAGGGTTAGATGCGAAGATCGCGAGATCACAGTGCACGAAAAATGGGCGAATAACGGTTGGAATTTGATTGGTCCCGATACGCCTAGAGGCATGTACACTGCACGTATCCGCAGACGCAGCCCAGCTGCATGTAGCCAGCAAGGCTTCTTCTCACTAAGTGGCATTCCATTCAGTCACGGTTCACATGGCACACGCGAGCCGAATGGGACAAGTTGTTCGATGAGTTGTACTCAGGTCGTATGCGATACAGTATCTTCGAGACTATGGTCAAAGAATTTCGGTGCGATGATAAGAGCACAAGGGATTTTTTTAAGAGTCGCACCAAGAACGATGATGTGATTTAGTGGCCTGAAGAGAACCTAGGATAGACTCACTACGGTGATAGGACCATTCGACCAAACTGAACCTGCGCCACGTTATTGTCTCAGAAATGAAGGATCCAGACAGTTTAAAGATTCATAAGCCATTTTCTGTGCCTTTAAAGCTTCCCCTTTGCTGGCGTTTCGACTCCGGGAAGACACTTTTTCAGCTGCAAAGAATGCTGTGATGAATCAGGCAGGGTGTCCCATATCAGGACGGACTAGCGCTTTTATGGGGTCTGGGCATTGCCGCGCCCTCTTAGGCCTGCTGATTACTAGCTAGAACACCATGCTTTCGTCACCACACTTTCTCCCATCCTTGTTGGTGTGTACCTCATTGGCCGGGTGCAGCAAATAATCCCTAGGTCGCGCAAAGATACATTGCGCACGCTAGGCGAAAGTGAGCAATGACCTCAGCTTAAAGCAGTATCCTGCAAGAACGCAAAAAAATACTTCTTACCCCTGGGCATTCAGCCTCTAGAAGGAAGGCGTCCAATTGGTGGGCTTCAGATCTTCACGTCCAGACTGCCGACAACGTGGACAGTCCGAGATCAAGTTTTGCATCTTTCATCTATTTTCCAACCGTTGTCTTCGCCAACCATGCGAGACTTGACCAGACATCTCATTTATATGGGCCCTCTGCATATAGTGGGTTTATTTAGCCGACGTCCAGACTCTAGAAACATTCTCACCCACCCGGGACATCATCAGATCTCCCGGAAGCGATCTTTGAGGTTGATTTGGAGATCGTAGCTAAGCTTTTCCCCCGCAATGCATCGATCTGCCGAATCTGCAAACTAACACTAGCAGTTGAGCGGAAGGCCTACATGCAGGAATCTTTCCGACTTCTACCATCACGCCATGCCGCCTCGTCATTCGAACGTTCTCTCAAAACCTCTCCGCTCCTTTAGCAATAGCACAAGGCGACCTTTTCGCCTTGCGTGATCTTGGCCGAAACCATCCCTTACCACGACTCACCGTGGCTGTACTGTCTAATGCAAATCTCGGTTGCACAAAGCGTCGCCTTGACGTCCGGGTGTCACCGAAAATTCAGTATATTTGCTGGCGCTGCATCTGGTTGGCTCGGCTATGGAAAACAATCTTCATGGAATATATGGAGAAGAGCAAGCCTCCCTAGGGGTCGACTTTCCTGGACGGGTAATGTCCACGCAACACGCTCCGTCGACTACAATACGTAAAACAGAACACCTGGCCGGCTGGTTTATTAGTTTGCCGCTTCTTATGTGTTCCAAGACCGAATTTGGGAGATCATCCGCCGCGTAGAACTTTCTTCGCATGGCTTCTTTACCTCACTCTCATTCATTCATGTTTTGGCTTCCTGCGATTTGAGCAAACAACGAGTTCGATTGCTAATCGCCAGTTTCTGTGCTGCTTCCACTCTTCAAGATGATATCTTGGCTACTCTGGACAGCGCTCTTTGCTGGCCCTTCCGTTGCGCAAAATTTCACTCTCGGGCAGAAATGGCAAATCATCTTGCTCGGTACGCCAGACATGTCGAAGATGCCGCTCCCACCCACCGACGCGCAGGTGTGGGACATCGATCTATTCGACAACGACCGCTCGACTATGACCAATCTGAAAGCGGCAGGAAAGATTGTAATATGCTACTTCAGCGCCGGCACCAGAGAGGACTGGAGAGACGACGCGAAAGATTTCCCTGCGGCCGATCAAGGAAAGGTTCTACCCGAGTGGCCAAACGAAAAATGGATACGGACGGGGAGCGCGAAGGTCAGGGACATAATGGCGAAGCGGATCAAGCTGGCGGGGGACAAAGGGTGTGACGCAATCGATCCGGACAATATAGGTATGCTGCGCAACCGAAGCTAAACCTATCACGCATGCTGCCGGTGCTTTTGCGAACTTGAAGCATAGCTTGCACATCCATGGAATATGCTGACTTTCTTTGGCAGATGGCTACGTATGTAACCAACTTACGCTTCGAACCTGATGTCCCGCATCAAGTCTATCGTGAGCACATGCGTTACATGGAACTCATTACTGACTGCTCCCAGCAAAATGATAACGGCCTTAATCTCAAAACCAGCGACGCGATTGAATACGTACAATGGATGCAAAAAGAGGCAGCGAAATACAACATGAAGATCGGTCTCAAAAACAGCATCGACATCGTTGACAACCTCGCCCCGATCATCGACTTTGCAGTCAACGAGCAGTGCGCCTCACTCAGCGAATGCGACCGATACAACAACTTTTTAGCACTTGGCAAGCCAGTCTTCCACGTAGAGTATCCCAATCCCTTAAACCCCGCTGCAGCTAAGACCAACCTCTGCACCGGGCCTGGAACCACCCTCATGAGCAACATATTGAAAAACTTGGCATTGGATGGTCCCACGGTATACTGTGATGGTAGCCAAGCGGACACACCCACGAAAGGTGGAACAAGCCCGCCGAGACCACCAAAGCCAACCACGACGAAGAGCACGACAATCAGGACTACCACCAAAATATCCAGCTCATCGAAGCCGCCGCCGACCAGTTCATCAGGACCAACCACTTCACCCAGACCGACCACGTCGCCGAGACCGACAACCACACCTAGACCAAGTCCATCCAGAACGACGTCACAGAGACCTCCGACGACGACTCCAGGCAATGGAGGAGGATGCAAGTCGAAGCATTGGGATCAGTGCGGAGGAAATGACTGGAAGGGCTGTACGTCTTGCGAGGTCAGTAATCCACCTTTTCATGATATCTAGTTATCGATCATCTTGCTAATCCTTGACTACGTAGTCGCCGTACCAGTGCAAGGGCGTTTCACCGCCGTATTATTACCAGTGTTTGTGAAAGTCTGAGATTGGGGGCGCTTTCGGGTTTCTTGTGGCATTGCTTTTCCCTCTCATCCATCAATATACCCAATGCACAGAGGTTCCACAAACTTTGACAATGTTTCTAGATATGGCATACAATCGCACTTAACGTACTCACAAGGCGCGGGCTCCGACTATCTCCGCGGAGCCAGCAACGCCGTAAGCCTGGAAGAGCGAACTTCACCAAGGACGTGTTCGTTCAGTTTGAGAAATTGGTCTCCCTAGAGCATGTAATCAGGAGAACAGATACGAGGCTAGCTCTGTAAGCTGCATGGAAACCAGGCTAATGCTCGTTGGCACTCTTCGTGGCGGATTCTGTCACATCTACACAACGCTTTTACCACATTCTTTTGTAAACTACTAGGAGGGTTAAAGTTCAAAAGGATCTAACGTGGCTTGCAGATACGCATCTAACGAAGTTGTGACCTATCGGAAAACTATGCGGCTTACTGTGTTGTTTCCACGACGTTTTCGATGCACGGTCTGTTACGCAGTTGTGTGGCTTGTGTGCATGCAGGTCTCTTCAACCGGGCCGTCCCCACGATCGTTCCATCCCGCTTCGACGCTTCGCAGTCTAAGCCCATATGCACGTTAGTGCATTAATCCGCGATTTACCCTGCCGAATCAACTGCAGAGTCAGCAATGGTCCCTTGCGCCTGCTTACTACTTGCGCTAACCTTGTCACAAATTTCCGTACTCGTACAGTTCAAAGGCCAAGACAAGGACCGGCGTATGTGAATCGGCTCGTAGATTCTATCGTGGCCACTGTCGTCTCTACAGCACTTCTCATGCGGCCGGATGCGGCATGTTCCCACTACATGCGGTTGATCTAAAGTAGAGACAGGAACAAACTACAGTCGTACGAACCCAACCCGCCAACCTGTATGATGGTCACAAAGTAATCGGAATCCGAGGTCATGCACTCTGCAAAGCTCTACAGGCCATGCTGACGCCTCCACTCGTTTGCAATACATGGCCAATGGGAACACTTCGCGGGCCACGCCGGCTCTTATCTTACACCATTAGCCTTGAGAGGCCGATTTTGAACGCAAGAACCACATGGAAGCCTATTGGTAGCTCCCGCAGCGGGCCATGGCATGCTTCGAATCCTTCGCAGAACGTCGTGAACCAGGCGCGCGGTGACGGCCACTACCAGGGTTGAGTGGATCTCAGGCGTTGTGACGGTGTGAAGGTCTTGTCAAATCGGGCCACCTTCGTCGCTAGACCACGCAGAAGTCATCAATGAGATTGTAAGGAGTCATCTTCGGGGCGTTTTACGGGACATCTGGGGAAGTGAGCCCGCGGAGGGTATGTGGCTGCACCACCTCGTTCCTTAAGAATCCTGTCGTGTTCATGCTGCCCATGCATTGTGGAAGGGCCGCAGGACGACCACGTGGGAAATGAGGAAGTGTTTTGCAGTTCTCAGCCACACTACTGCGGGTTCTGGGTGATCGACTCGGCACGCCGAACCGCGCAGATATACCGTATTCAGTCACGAGGTACCTTGAACACTTGTATTCTCTTCACCGCTACATGCTTACTGAATATTGATCTTCTATTAGGGGTGACCGTCATGTCTGCAGCTCCCGAGGTCCCCACTTCTCATCACTGTGAGCAGGAAGTCACTAGACGACGAGGACTTGCCGTAAGGATTGCCGCCTAGAAAGTCATGCTCCAACACGAGGACATATTTGTAGTGGCTCCGGTGTATAGTTGCGTCTGCTATAGTTCCAACATGTCCGCCCAGTAAGCAAAGGGTCGCAGCTATCACAATCCTACCAAAGCCTTCCGCCTAATCCGAGCGACCAGTGCTTGCTTCCAGGTATCGATTTAGACATCCCGACCTCGTGTGTAGTCGACATACGTTCGATAGACTCATGTCGCAAACAATGGCCTACAGCATACGATTAGAGATACACCTGCATGGTACGAACATGCTAGGAGCCTTGGATCTCCATCCGAGAACAAACATACTCCCAACAGATGCAGCACATTCATCCGGACTGAAGCTTACCAGACATTCCAAGACCAAAGCTTCAGTGTCAGACATGGCCACCAACGAAGTGATCACGCCTCAAGTCGCCGATCATAGCTCACCTCCATGCGTTTTCCAGGGACATCACAGCGACCAATAGTCTGCTTGAACGCGTGCGTCTGTGATGGGAAGGGAGCCTCTCGCAGTAGTACCGTCATCCTTTTCGCTTCTGGGGCAGTGTTTTGATAATACGGGAATAGCTGCACCGGCATCCTGGTGCTTGGTCAATACTTCCCGTCAGCGAGGCAAGCACGTCTCGTAATCCCCATGATGTCGGCGAGGAGAATTTGAAACCCTGACGCTTCCTTCATCATCTCCCAACGCCTATAAAGACCCCATCAACCAGGTTTTCAAGTCTTCATCCAGCACCTCATCCACTCCACTTCCAACACACAAGCCAGCAACTCTATTCCACAAGCTTCCAGCTTCATCCCAAACAACCACCAGAATGCAGACCAAGTCCATCATCTCCCTCCTTGTCGCCGCCGTCGGCATCAACGCTGCTCCCAGCGTCCTTTCCCGCGCCGACTCGGTCCCCATCTCCGTCTACGATGGTCCGGGCTGCAACAACAACCCCGTCCCTCTCACGACTGCCAATGTGCCTACCGATGGTAGCTGCTTTGGCATCTCGCCCATTGTTGCTGGAGACGTGGATAGCTTCCGCATTGAGGCGAATGCGTACACGGTACCTGCTGGGTGCACTAGTAAGTTGATGCCGTAGATCCTGAGAGGAAGAGGAAGAGAAGCAAGTGCTGATGTATACAGTCACTACCTACACCGACTCTGAGTGCACCAGTGTGAATTTCATCACTATCAGGCAGTCTGGACAGTGCTCTACCTTTGGCCAGGGCAAATTGATCCGCGGCGCCACAGCATCCGGAACTTGCTAAATGTTTACTCAGAGGCATCAAATAGCATTCATAGGGAGTCGAGCTGCTGGATGGATGGAAGAGGGTTGCGACTTTCGCAATCTGGTGGTTTGGGTGCGGAATTCGTTCGATTCATAGTCGCTCGTTTGGCTAGCTCTAGCTTTGTCTTTTAGTAAATTGATGGGGACGCCCGCGATTTGCACTTTGATCTATTGTTATTGAGTGCAATAACTTGTGAGACGTGATATTTCATGTCAGTACACACGTGCATTCACAGTTGGTCCGCGAATGTCCAGGGGTTGGCCCACAGTTGACCAGGACATTTCGCTTGTCAACTCAAGTTTATGCAACAACCCCTCACCCCTAGAACGTAAACCAGCTCCGTTCTCTTCATCTAAATCCTCAAAATCTTCACATTAGCCTCTTTACCACTATGTTGTCATCCATCGACAACCTCCGGCGGAGCTATTCTTAGAGGTGCGCAGAAATACCTCGCGCTATAGATCAGTCTACCAGCTCTACTTATGGTCATTCCAAGTCATATCGATGCTTCATGATATATTTCATATCACAGCTTCTGCGCCTCTCGACTGGTGAAAGTATCATGAAATCCTATCCGCACTACTCAAAGGTATGCATAAAAATACGGTATCCGCTGATGTGATCTTCGTGTGGCACCTTTGATCTACAATGTAGCGTTGATTTCCCCGGACCAATCTCGTGCCCTAGAGCAGCATGAACTAAGTCGGAAGTGCTGGGTCCATTGCGCTTTCTTCATTGCACTTGGGATCGTGTTCGAAATTCAAACGCCAGACATTCTATCCTAGCATTTTGTCTCGAGGGAGTGGAATAACCTGCTGTAATCACTCTTGTCGCGAACTTCATCGTGGGAGAGGCTTACAGAGTCCCCCGAGGGGGGGGGGGGGGGGGATAGGGGGAG